>QWCN01000077.1_pt1 | contig 140970 bp, 106 predicted proteins | sample 1972711 | NCBI WGS metagenome assembly QWCN01 (sample SAMN09866707, study PRJNA288562) | Human gut metagenome isolate term1_stool, whole genome shotgun sequencing... | isolation source: gut | host: Homo sapiens | place: USA: California | reverse complement strand
GTTTTGTCTCAGTTAATGTAGGTGCAAAATACAATGCTTTTTTCAGGAATTGTAACTTTTCTTTTCTTTTTAAATAAATTGACAAACTTTCTTTTAATCACTGCTCAATGGCCCAGCATAATGTTCAGGATCTCCACATCGGTGCTCTTCATGCCCACGCGGCCCATGCGGCCCACAGCGGCAATGGTGTCCTCCACGCTGTCCATGGTCAGGCCCTCGCCGGGCTGGAACACCCGCTGCTTCAGGCTCATCTCCAGACCGGTAAAGGCGCTCTCCAGCGCGGCGGCGATCTTGGCGGCGCAGGAGGACTTCGCTCCGTCGCACACCATGCCGCCGATGGTGCAGATGCTGTTGGTGATGGTGTCGCTCATCACCCGGTACAGCGCTTCCTCCGAAATTTTGCCCTTCAGCTTCAGGTAGGCCACGCCGCAGGCCGCGCCGGTGGCCGCGCTCACCGCGCCGCAGTAGGCCGAAAGGCTGCCGATGTACTTTTTCTGGTGCACCGAAATCAGGTTGGCCAGCGCCAGCGCCCGCAGCCGCTGCTCTTCGCTGGCGCCCAGCGCCTCGGCGTACACCACCACCGGCATGGTGATGGTAATGCCCTGGTTGCCGCTGCCCGAGTTGATGACCACCGGCAGCGAGCAGCCGGCCATCCGCGCGTCCGAGCCGGCCGCCGCCCAGGCACGGGCTTTCAGCTCCAGGCTGGGCGGGTTCTGCCGCTCCAGCAGGGTACAGCCCACCGCCGCGCCCCACTTGCCGGTCAGGCCCTCGGCCGAGATCTTGCTGTTGTACTCGATCTGCCGGTTCAGCACCGGGGCCAGATCGGCGGGGTCGGCCTCGTCGGCAAACTGCAGAATGTTTTTCAGGTTCAGCAGGCTCCGGTCGCAGGCGCTCTCCGCGACGGCCTCCTGCTGAGCGTCCTTTTTCAAAAGGGTTTTGCCGTTTTTCTCAATGCGGGTGATGTTGTTGTGGTGGTTCACCACCTCCACCAGGGCGTTCTCATCCCCTGCGGCCACCTCCACAATGATGTACAGGTTGGCCACATCCTCAATCAGCTCGCAGCTGCACAGGCCGCTGCCCAGCAGGCGGCGGGCCTCGTCCCGGGTTTCGGGGGTCACTGCGGTCAGCACAGCCAGCTCCTTGTCGGCATCGCCGCCGGTCAGGCCCAGAAGCGCCGCAATTTCAATGCCGCGCAGCCCGCCGGAGGTGGGCACCGTGACCCCCTTTACATTTTTCACGATGTTGCCGGAGCATTTCACCGAGCAGTGCTCGGGCATCCGGCCCAGCACCTGCCGGGCCTTGGCCGCGGCAAATGCGATTGCGATGGGCTCGGTACAGCCCATGGCCACTTGAAGCTCTTCCTCCAGAATGGCCAGATGATTCTGATACAGTGTCGTTTCCATGATGTTGTTTCCTTTTTGGTTGGGCGTTTGTTTCTTCCTGCCGTCGGGGCACTGCAGCTCTGGCCACACTGCACCGTAGGTTTTTTGCTTTTCTCGATTCCATGTCCATCATAGCCCGGCATTACAACTTTTTCAAGCACAAAAAAACGGTACTGCACAACTGTAATATTGTAGCAACTGAGTTTCCTGTAAGAAGTTCCGTTTTTTCGTCATTTCTCTGGCCAATTCTCACAAAAAGTCTTTGTTGCTTTTGTGCATTTTATCACATACGCACTGCAAAAGGCTTTGCCCGTTTTTCGGCAAAAACGCCGTCGGTTCGTGCGGTCTTTGTGCACAAACCGGCGGCGGCGCCCATGTAATGTTCAAAAAATCTGCGCAGTTCCCACAGGTTCAGGCCGGGCGCACGGCGCGGCCTCTTTTTCGTAAATGCCGCACAGGGCCTGCCCCACCCGTGCCAGGCTGCGGGCCTGGGCCACCCGGCGGCCGGCGGCGGTCAGATCCGGCAGCTCCTTTGCCAGCATGGCCTTCAGAATCGGGGCCAGATCCTCGGCCCGCCGGGCCTTGTACACCGTTGTTCCATTCTCCAGCCAGCCCTCATAAACGGGAATGTCCCGCACCAGCACCGGCACGCCGCAGGCCAGCGCCTCCAGCACCACAATGCCCTCGGTCTCCTCATGGCTGCAAAAGGCGAAGGCATCCGCACCGCAATAGGCGTCCCGCAGTTCGGCCTGGCTTACAAAACCCGCAAAGGTCAGGTTTTCGGGGGCGGCTGCCATGGCGGCCCGCACCGGCTCGCTCACCAGCGCCGGGCTGGTGCAGCCGTACCAAATAAAACCGGTCCCGGGCAGTTTGCGGGCCAGATCAATGAACTCTAAAATTCCCTTGCGCTCCATAAAATGGCCCACGCTGATCACCAGCTTCTGGCCGGGGCGCTGCTGCTGCCTGGCCCGCCAGGCGGTCCTGCGGGCCGGGTCCGGGGCAAAAAATTCCGTGTCCACCCCGTTGGAGAGGGCGTACACCGGCTTTTTCAGCCCGTATCCCTCGAGAATCCGCCGGGAATAGGGCGTGGGGGTCACCACCACATCCGCCAGCCCGTAGCAAACGCACAGCCACCGGCGGAACAGCGGGGCCAGCCGGTTGGAGCCGACGAAGGACTCTCGGAAGTCCTCCATGGTGGAGTGGCCGTACCACACCACGGTTTCGCCCCGCAGCCGCGCCCGCAGGGCGGCCAGCGGGGCATCCGGCAGCACGGTGTTGATGTGCACCGCGTCGGCCCGTCCCTTCCAACCGTCGGTCAGCTCCACCCCGGCCTCGGCCAGCATGGCCCGCTGGTGGCAGATGGCCTGGCCCACGCCGCTGTGGGCCACAAGCGGGGTCAGCCCTCCTTCATACAAATGCACCCGCATGATGGTTCTCCTTTCGCTTCGAGACCGGCCTCAAGACCGGTCCGGGTCATGCACAAAGGCCCAGCAGCTGCCGGGCCGCCACCGTCAGCCCAAGGCTGTACAGCGCAATGGAAAACGGCTTGCACAGCAGGATGATGGCGGTGTACTTCTGCCAGGAAATGCCGGTGGTTCCGGCCAGAAAGCACAGGTAATCGTCCGGCGCCACCGGAAGAAAGATCAAAAGCGCAAACCAGCGGGCAAACCGGCCTTTTTCTTCGCTCCATCGGTCGTATTTTTCAATGAGGCTTGCCGGGAACATCCGGTACAGCAGCGGCCGGCCGCAGCTGCGTGCAATGGCAAAGGCTGCCAGGCTGCCCGCGCAGATGCCCACATAATTGTACAAAAAGCCCTGCCAGGGCCCAAACAGCACCACCCCGGCCAGGCAGCCCAGCCCGCCGGGCAGCACCGGCACCACCACCTGCACCGCCTGAAACAGCACAAACGCCGCCGCGGCCCAGTGCCCCATGCCGCCCATAAACCGGTTCAGCCGCTCCTGGCTGGTAAACAGCCCCTCGCGCCACATCCAAACGCCCAGCATAAGGCAGGCTGCAAATCCCGCCAGTGAGAGCAGCTGCATCCCGCTCAGGCCCTTTCCGGTCTTGCTCATACCGCACCTCCCCGCCGCGCTTTGGCGGCCCGCCGGGCCTCATACAGGGCCAGCACCTTCTCACCGAACGCCTCCTCCGAAAAGGCGGCCGCACCGGCTGCCGCACCCCGGGCCAGCCGTTTGCGCAGCGGCTCGTCCGTCAGCAGGCGGTTCAGCTCCTCATCCCGCTCCCGGCCGGTTTCATACTGCCAGCCGTTGACCCCATTTTCGATCACACCGTTCAGGCAGGGGTCTGCCCGGCACACGGCCGGGGTGCCCGCCGCCAGCGCTTCCAGATAGGTCAGCCCCTGGGTCTCGCTGGAGGACGCGCTCACAAACACATCCCCCAGCCGGTAATAGAGGGGCACCTTCTCCGGGGCGGCCATTCCGGCAAACACCGCCGCCGGGGCCGCAAGCCCCAGGGCCGCTGCCCGTTCTTCCAGCGCCGGGCGGGCCGGCCCGTCCCCCACCAGCAGCAGGGTGACCGGGGCCCGGCCCAGAGCCGCCCGGCATTCCAGCAGCTCCTCCAGGTTCTTTTCTTTGGCAAGGCGGCCCACATACACCAAAATGCGGTTTTCCGCCGGAATGCCCAGCCTCCGGCGCAGCCCGTCCAGCACCGCATCCGAAACCGGGGCGGCAAAGCGCCCCAGCGGAATGCCCGTGGGGATCACCGTCACCGGGGGCTTCACACCGTAGCCCTCCAATAGGGCGCGCACCTTTTCGGTGGGGGCAATCACCCCGTCGCACGAGCCCAGAATGGCCCGGGTAAAGCCCCGCGCCAGCAGACGGCCCCAGCGGCGGCTGGGCGAAAAGTAGTGGGTGTAATCCTCATACACCGTGTGGTAGGTGTGAATGAGCGGCGCCCCCACCGCCCGGGCGATGTGCCGGGCCAGAAAAAAGGTGCTGAACTCGCACTGGGAGTGCACCACATCCGGTTTCCATTCCACCAACTGGCGCACCGTCTGCCCCACGGCAAAGCTGCGCAGCCTTGCGCCCGGGTAGATCAGCCCCGCGTCCACCGAGCCGACGGCGTACACCCCGTTTTCACAGGTGGTGTGTACGGTGCCGGAAAGGGTCAGCACCCGCACCTCATGGCCCCGGGCCTCCAGCTGGCGGCGCAGGGCCAGAATGGACGCCACCACCCCGTTCACCGCCGGGGTATACCAATCCGATGTGATGAGTATTTTCATGGAAGAAGCTCCTCCTGTCCTCATTGCTCTGCGGCAGGGCCCGCGCCCCGTATGGGGGAGCGTTCCCCTGCCGCACACCTTCTAAAACGAGGCAGCCGCCGGATTTGCCGCAAACTTTTGCCGGATTTCACCTTAAGATTTTCTGAAATCCCGCCCAGGCCCATAAAAAACGCCGGGCGGAAAGCGCTTTGGTACGCTCTCCGCCCGGCGGCGGTTTTGCAGAAGGCGGCGGTTTGCGGATGCTGCCGTTCTTCCATGGATTTTAAGTGAACGGGCTTATGCGGCCTTCTCGCTGTTCTTCTCGGCCTTGTTCAGGGCGCGCAGCGAGTTGACCACGATGGTCAGGCCCAGGATGATCAGCAGCACCGCAATGATGAGCTGCAGGCCGTTGGCGATGAACACCGCACCCCAAGTGGTTTCACCGGCGGGGATGGTCACCGCGGCGGCGGTGCGGATGGCCTTCACCATGGCCAGCAGGCGCTGCACCAGGGCGGTAAAGGTCACGCACAGCATGATGAACAGCGGCGGGAACAGCATCTTGTTGCTGCGGCCGGTCACCTTCAGGAACACGCACAGGGTCACCAGCACCAGCGCGCTCAGCAGCTGGTTGGCGGAACCAAACAGGGGCCAGATGTTGGCATAGCCGATCTGGGTCAGCAGGAACCCGAAGGCCAGGGTGACAAACGTAGAGAAGTAGGTGTTGCACAGCAGCTTGCGCCAGCCCTCGGCGTGGGCCATATCGTCCACGCTGAACAGCTCCTGGAAGCTCATTCGGCCGATGCGGGCCACGGCATCCAGGCTGGTCAGGGCCAGAGCGGAAACGCACATGGTCATGAACACGGTAGCAGCGTACACGGGCACGCCGAACATCTCAAAGAAGCCGGCCACGCCGGTGCTGAACACCTGGAAGGGAGTGCCGGCGGCGGGGGTGCCGTCCGCCGCAGCGGCCGCACCGGCCACGCACAGGGCCAGCACCGCCAGCAGGCTTTCCAGCACCATGGCACCGTAGCCGACCTTCAGCATATCCTTTTCGTTCTCAACGGTCTTGGAAGAGGTACCGGAGGACACCAGGCTGTGGAAGCCCGAAACCGCACCGCAGGCCACAGTGACGAACAGAATGGGGAACATGGTGCCCAGCTTCCCGTTGTTGAAGCCGGTGAACACCGGCAGGTTCATGGAAGGATGGGCCACCAACAGGCCCACGGCCGCACCGGCGATCATGCCGATGAACATAAAGGTGGTCATGTAATCACGGGGCTGCTTCATCATCCACATGGGCAGCACCGCGGCAAAGAAGATGTACACAAAGGTGATGTAGCTCCAGGCTGCCTTGTTCAGCACCAGCGGGAAGTTTGCGCCCACCGCGAAGGACAGCACGATGAACACGATGCCCAGCGCCGCTTCCTTCCAGCCGGAGAAGCTGTACTTTTTCTGGATCAGGCCGAACACCACGGCAAACACCATGAACATGATGGACACCATGCCCGCCGCGCCGTTGGTCTGGGCCGCGGCGGAAAGGCTGGTCACGCCGTCCTTCACCGCATAGGCGTTGAAGGTGCCGGCCACCATGTCGGCAAAGGCGGCAATGACGATGCCGCAGAACAGCCAGCAGAACAGCAGGAACAGCTTGCGGCCCAGCTTGCCGATGTACTTTTCAATCAGCAGGCCCATGGATTTGCCCTCGTTCTTCACCGAGGCGTACAGGGCGCCGAAGTCGGTCACGGCGCCGAAGAAGATGCCGCCCAGCAGCACCCACAGCAGCACGGGCAGCCAGCCGAAAGCAGCGGCCTGAATGGCGCCGGTCACAGGGCCGGCACCGGCAATGGAACTGAACTGGTGGCTGAACACCGTCCAGCCGTTGGTGGGTACATAGTCCTTGCCATCCTCATGGGTGTAGGCAGGGGTTTTCGCGGTGGGGTCGATGCCCCATTTGTTGGCAAGCCACCGGCCATACAGCGTGTAGCCGCACAGCAGGCACACCGCCGCGATCAAAACGATAACGAGCGTGTTCATACGATTCTTCCTCTCTCCGGGGTGTCAGCCCCGCCGGTTTCAACCAACAAAACAAACCGGCCGCCGGGCCGAAGCCCCCATCAAATTTTCATCCGGCGATGGCCGTTTGCCGCCATGCCTGCGGCGGGGCGGCACCGGCAGGGGCGGCCGAAGGGGTGCAAAAAACGCCCTCGCCCCGGCGTGCCCCCCGGTTTTGCCCGGGCAGGCCCCCTGCCGAAGACGAAGGCGTTCAAACGCCGCCGGGCCAACGGCCCCGTGCGGCGGAATTCTGCTTCCGCGGTACCACTTCGCTTGCCGCCCTTTTGCAGGCGGCCACTTTGCCGCGCCCGCGCCCGCCACCGGGCCCGGATGCGCTGCCCGGTAACGGGGGCAAAACGGCGCTGCGCTACTAAGGCCGCACGGCCCGTTCCCACAGGCTGCTCGCAGGGGATCTTCCTCTTCCGGCCCGCGTCCGCCTTTTCAGCGCCCGGCGGCTCTCTGTGCGCGGGGAATTGGGAGAAGAATGTGTCCTGTTCAAAGCAGTTGTTTGTTGCATCGCTCAGATGTTGGCTCTACTTTAGCCCCGTTGCCTCCATTTGTCAACCGTTTTTTGTCCATTTCGTCATATTTCTTGCAGCAAAGTTGTGCAAACCGCAAAATATTGTGCAGTTTGAATTTTCCCTGCGCAAGAAACAGAAGCAAGGCGTTTTGGCCCACGCCATAGCCCCGCCAACGCCGCCGCGCCCTGTCCCATTTCGCCGCGCCCGGGCAAAACGCCGGCCGTCCGCTGCAATTTTACGATTTTGATTCCTTTTTTGCCGCAAATATGGTATGCTAAATTTCATCGCGTGTAAAAAATGGGGCGCAGCGCCCCGCAAGGAGAGCAACGTTTTTATGAAGAAAAAGCAAAGCAACTTTTCCGGGCAGGTCGGCTTCGTGCTGGCTGCGGCCGGCAGTGCCGTGGGCGTCGGCAACCTGTGGCGGTTCCCCTACCTGGCCGCGAAGGACGGCGGCGGCCTGTTCCTGCTCATCTACCTGGTGCTGGTGGTGACCATCGGCTTCACCCTGCTCACCTCGGACATTGCCATCGGCCGCAAAACCAAAAAGAGCGCCATCGGCGCCTACACCGAGCTGGCCCCCAAGTGGAAATTTTTGGGCATTCTCACCTTTTTTGTGCCTGTGCTCATCATGACCTACTACGCGGTCATCGGCGGGTGGATCACCAAATACGGCGTGGTGTACCTCACCGGCCAGGCCAGCGCCGCCGCGCAGGACGGCTACTTCACCGCCTTCATCACCTCGCCGGTGTCGCCGGTGGTGTTCGCCCTGCTGTTCATGGCGGTCACGGCCTTCATCGTGTACAACGGCGTGGAGGGCGGCATTGAAAAGGTCTCCCGCTTCATGATGCCCATCCTGCTGGTGCTGGTCATCGCGGTGGCGGGCTATTCCCTCACCCTCAGCCACACCGGGGCGGACGGCGAAACCCGCACCGGCCTGCAGGGCCTGCTGTATTACCTCACCCCCCACACCGAGGGGCTGACCATCCATCGCTTTCTGCAGATCTCGCTGGACGCCATGAGCCAGCTGTTCTTCTCGCTGAGCGTGTCCATGGGCATCATGATCACCTACGGCTCCTACGTGAAGCCGGACGTGGACCTGAACCGCTCCATCAGCCAGATCGAGTTCTTCGACACCGGCGTTGCCCTGCTGGCCGGCGCCATGATCGTGCCCGCCGTGTATGTATTCTCCGGCACCGAGGGCATGGGCGCAGGCCCCAGCCTGATGTTCATCTCTCTGCCCAAGGTCTTTGACGCCATGGGCTTTGCCGGCACGGTGGTGGGCCTTCTGTTCTTTGTCAGCGCCATTTTTGCCACCCTTACCTCCTGCATCTCGGTGCTGGAAGCCATCACCGCCAACTGCATGGAGATCTTTCACACCTCCCGCAAAAAAACGGTGCTGGTGCTGTCGGTCATCTACCTGGCCGCCTCGGCCGTCATTGCCCTGGGTTACAGCGTGTTCTACTTTGAGGTGCAGCTGCCCAACGGCTCCGCCGCCCAGCTGCTGGACATTATGGACTACGTCAGCAACAGCGTAATGATGCCCCTGATCTCCCTTCTGTCCACCATTCTCATCGGCTGGGTGCTCAAACCCCAGTTCATTGTGGAGGAGATGGAAAAGGGCAGCGGCAAGTTCACCCGCAAGACCCTGTACACCGTCATCATCCGCTATATGGCCCCCATCGTGATGCTGATCCTGTTTTTGCAGTCCACCGGCATTCTGGCCTGACGGCCCTTTCCAGCGCATACTTCAAAGGAAGCTCCCATCCGGGGGGCTTCCTTTTTTTGCGTTCCGCCGCAAAACGCTCTGCCCGGTAACCCTGTCACCAAAAGGTGCGTACTTTACGTTTTGCCCGGCGGCTCGTATGATAAAAAGCATCGGGAATCGGACTCCCGGCAAGTCCCTCTGCCGGTTCCGCCCGTTTTTGTACCGCGCCGCCGGAACGGGTACGCAAAAAGCCCGGTGCGGGCAAACTGCTCACACCGGGCTTCTGTTTTCACTTCCTGTGGTTCAGGCTGCGGGCGGATTACTCAGCGTCCTGCAGCAGAGCCTTCATGGACAGGCTGATGCGCTTCTTGTCGAAGTCCACATCCAGCAGCTTCACGTTGACCTCATCGCCAACCTTCAGCACGTCGCTGACCTTCTCCACGCGCTCGTTGCTGATCTCACTGATGTGGACCAGGCCGTCAACACCGGGCAGGATGCGCACGAACGCACCGAACTTGGTGATGCTCACAACGGGAGCGGTGAAGGTGCTGCCGATGGGATACTCGTTCTTCAGCTTCTCCCAGGGGTTGTCCTCGGCCTTCTTGTAGCCCAGGCTGACCTTCTGGGTCTCGCGATCCAGATCACGCACATACACCTCGATGGTGTCGCCCACGCTCACAACCTCGCTGGGATGCTTGATGCGGTTCCAGCTCAGCTCGCTGATATGGCACAGGCCGTCCACGCCGCCGATGTCCACAAAGGCACCGTAGCTGGTCAGGCTCTTCACAACGCCGGTGTAGGTCTTGCCCACCTCAACGTCCTTCCAGAAGGCCTCGCGCTTCGCAGCGTTCTCCTCGGCAGTGACCTTGTTGATGGAACCAACGATCTTGCGGCCGGCGCACTCGGTGATCACCAGCTTAACATCCTTCTTGACCAGCTGGGTGTAGTCCTCGTCACGGCGCATGGTAGCCTGGCTGCGGGGCACGAACACCTTCACGCCCTTGACCAGAACCACAACGCCGCCCTTGTTGGCCTCGGAGACGGTGCCTTCCATAACGGTACCCTCTTCGCAAGCCTTGGCGACTTCTTCCAGGCCCTTGCGGGACTCCAGCTTCTTCTTGGACAGGTAGTCAACGCCTTCCTGGTCGTTGACCTTCTCGACAACGAGGTCCAGCTCATCGCCCACCTTCACCAGATCCTCTGCCTTGGCGGAGGGGTCGTCGGTCAGCTCGCTCAGCCGGACGATGCCGGTGTGCTTGGTGCCGATATCGACCTGGATCTCGTTGGGCTGCACGCTGGTAACGGTGCCCTTAACGATCTTGCCTACATACACGGGTTTCATGGAAGCTTCGATCATTTCCTCGAAACTCATGTCGTCACGGATTTCTTCACTCATCTTGTTAAGTACCTCCTCAATTATAGACGACGGCGTGGAAGCCCCCGCGGTTACGCCCACCGTGCTGACACCCCGGAACCATTCCGGCTCCAGCTCGTCCGCCGTTTCTACGGTGACGGCCCGGGTGTGCTGCGCGGCGACCTTGGCCAGCTTTTGGGTATTGGAAGAATGATGACCACCAATGACGACCATCAGATCGCATTTCTGGCTGAGGCCTTCCGCTTCCTGTTGCCTCGCCCACGTCGCATTACATATTGTATCAAAAACTCGCGCGTTTGTATATGCTTTTTTTAGAAATTCCGAACATTCCAGCCATTTTGTCACTTGGAAGGTCGTTTGGGCCACCACAAACAGTGCATTTTGCTCACTGGCCGGGCCGTTCCACGCCTTCAGTTCCTCCAAATTGGCAAAAATGAACACGTCACCGGCGGTGTGCCCGGCAATTCCCTGCACTTCCGGGTGGGTGCGGTCGCCTGCAATCAGCAGCGTGGCCCCCTCATCGCTGGCCTGTTTGGCAATGCGGTGGATCTTGGTCACAAAGGGGCAGGTGGCGTCGTGCACTTTGGCCCCCATGGCCGCCAGTTGGGCGTACACATCGGCCCCCACGCCGTGGCTGCGGATGACCACCTCATAGCCGTCGGGCACCTGGGCGGGGGAGTCCACCGTCACCACGCCCTTGGCGGCCAGGTCGGCCACGCACTGGGGGTTGTGGATCAGCGGCCCCAGGGTGGCCACCTTGCGGCCCTCTTCCACCAGCCGGTAGGTGAGCTTCACCGCACGGTCCACGCCAAAGCAGAACCCGGCGGTTTTTGCAAGCAGGATCTCCATGGCGCCCTCCTCAATCGAACTTGTTCTCGTCGTACAGTCGCTGCCAGGCATCGGTGAGCAGCGCCTTGTTTTTGCGCAGGGCCGAGGCGCTCTTCGTCTCGCCCAGATACAGCTCCTCGGCGGGAATGGGCGCGCCAAAGCACACCCGCACCCGGCAGAACACCTTCATGCGGCCCGGCTCGTAAATAATGCGGCAGGGCACCATGGGCACCCCGGCGGCGCTGGCAATGACGAAGGCCCCGCTTTTCACCTTGCCCACCTGGCCGGTTTTGCTGCGGGTGCCCTCGGGGAAGATCAGCAGGCCTTGGCCCTTTTGCACATCCCCGATCAGCTCGTCCACCACGTTCACATCGCCGCGGCCCCGCTCAATGCCCACCACGCCCACGTGGCGGAACATCCAGGTGAACACCGGGTTCACCTGCAGGATCTCCTCCTTGGCCATGATGAGCAGTCGCTTGCCCCAAAAGCGGGCAATAACCACGAACACCGGGTCAATGGCGGAAATGTGGTTGGGGGCCAGCACAAAGCCGCCCTCCTTGGGCAGGTTCTCCCGCCCGATCACCCGGATGCGAAAGCCGATGTGCCACACCAGCCAGGCCGCCGTAACGATAAAGCAATAAAACATAGGTTCTCCTTTGCGGCTTGTTCTGTGCCGCGGGCCGGTCACACCTCGGCCTTCTCCCGGATGATCGCGCGCAGAAGCTGGAAGCTCTGTTCAAAGTCCAGCTCAGAGGTATCGGCCAGCACCGCGTCCTCCGCCTGGCGCAGGGGCGCGGCGGCCCGGTGGGTGTCCTGATCGTCCCGGCGGCGGATGTCCGCCAGCACGGTCTCGTAGTCGGCGGGCTGGCCCTTAGCGGCCAGTTCGGCGGCGCGGCGGGCGGCGCGGGCCTCGGGGCTTGCGGTGAGGAAGATCTTCACCTGGGCATCCGGCAGCACCATGGTGCCGATGTCCCGGCCGTCCATCAGCACGTTGTTGGTGCTGGCAATGGCCCGCTGCTGCCCCAGCAGAAAGCTGCGCACCGCCGGGTGTACCGCCACAGCGGAGGCAGCCATGCCCACCTGCTCCTGCCGGATGGCCTCGCTCACATCCTCACCGTTCAGGTAGATGTGCTGGGCCCCATCCACATGGGCCAGGGTGAGGGTCACCGCAGGCAGCAGGGCCTCCACGGCGGCCGCGTCCGCCGGGTCTTTCCCGGCGCGCAGGGCGTACAGGCCCACTGCCCGGAACATGGCTCCGGTGTCCACATACAGATAGCCCATTTCCCCGGCCAACCGCTTGGCCAGGGTGGATTTGCCGGCCCCGGAAGGGCCGTCGATGGCAATGGCAATGCTCATGGTTTGTTCCTCTCTTCTCTGTTGATTGAATGTCGGCCGCGCCGCACAAGTTCCGTCCGAACGGCTTTGCACGGCAGCGCACCTGAACAGGCTCCGGCGCACCCGCCGGTTTTCTTCACGCTAGCCCCCGGGCGGCCGCCTGGGCGGTGCACCAGGCAATCTGCAAGTTGTAGCCACCGGTGTAGGCGTCCACATCCAGCACCTCGCCCGCAAAGTACAGCCCCGGGCACTTCTTCGAGGCCATGGTGCGGGGGTCCACTTCCTTCACCGCCACACCGCCGCTGGTGATCACCGCGTGCTCCAGGTCGCCCCGGTCCCGGATTCTGATACGGAAGTCCTTCATCAAGTCCACCAGCGCCAGCCGCTCTTCCTTGGTCAGCTGGTTGGCCTTCTTCGCCGGGTCCACGCCCCAACGCTCCACCATCACCGGCTGCATACTGGCGGGCAGCAGCTTCACCAGGCAGTTGGCCGCGTCCCGGTTGGCCAGGGCCGTCAGGTCCCGGTTCAGGCGGGCGTACAGCTGCTCGTGGCTCAGAGCAGGCTTCAGGTCAAAGCCCACCTCGTACCGATGCTTGGCCAAATCGCCCAGATGGGCCGATGCGGAAAGCACCAGCGGGCCGGACAGACCGAAATGGGTAAACAGCGCCTCGCCCTGCTCCTGAAAAATGCTTTTGCCGTCCTGATACAGGGTCAGGCCCACATTCTTCAGGGCCAGGCCCATCATCCGGCGGCACTCGCCCCCTTGGGCCACCAGGCTGACCAGGCTGGGCACCGGCGGGCGCACGGTGTGGCCGGCCTGCCTGGCCAGCGCATAGCCCGCGCCCCGGCTGCCCGTGCCCGGATAAGAAACACCGCCTGTGGCCACCAGCACCCAGTCGCCCCGGTATTGGCAGCCGCTTTGGCAGCTTACGCCCACGCAGCGGCCCTCCTCCAGCAGCAGCTTCGTCACCTCTTCGGCGCGCAGCTCAGCCCCGGCGGCATAGCGCACCAGCGCCCGGCGAATGTCCTCGGCCCGGTCGCTCACCGGGAACACCCGGCGGCCCCGCTCCACCTTCAAGGGCACGCCCAGCCCCTCAAACAGGGCCATGGCCGCCGCCGTGTCAAAGGCGGAAAAGGCGGAATACAAAAAGCGGGGGTTCGTGCGCACGTTCTGCAAAAACGTCTCCAGATCGCAGTCGTTGGTCACGTTGCAGCGGCCTTTGCCCGTCACCAGAATTTTCTTGCCCGGCTTTTCCTCATGCTCCAGCAGAGTGACGGTGTGGCCCTGCTCCAGCGCGGCGCCCGCGGCCATCAGCCCGGCCGCGCCCGCGCCCACAACGATCAGATGTCCCATGACGGGGCCTCCTTTTCTTCGCTCGGCCCGGCCAGCAGCACCGCCGCCGCAAACAGCGCCAGCAGCGGGTGAACCGTGGCCAGATACATTACGTAGGTTCCAATGTGGAAGGACGCCACCTCCATAAAGGCCATCATCGCGGCCCGGAACAGCGCCATGCCCAGAAAGCCCAGCTCCAGCCACCAGAGCAGCGCGCCCCCGCCGCCTTGTAAGAGGGCAAGGCCCCGGCCGCCATGCAGCAGGGCAAGGCCCCGGCGCACAAACACCCACAGCGCCGCCAGCAGCGCCAGCGGCAGGCACACCGCATAGCCCCGGCGCAGCAGGGTCAGCAGCCCGTAGGCCGCCTTCTGCACCGGGTTGTAATAGGCGTTTGCCGTGCCCGCCTGGGCCGCCAGATTGGCCCCGGTGTGCAGGTAGGCCTCCCACACGGCCACATCCTCGGCGGTGCCGATGGTGATGTCCGTCCGGTAGGGGGCGCAGTCCTGAAAGGTGGCGCACCAGTAAAGGCTCTTGGCCGTCTCGGCCAGGGTGGGCAGCACATTCTCGGCCCGCACCGGCGGGGTGGTGCCGCTGCGCACGCCGCCCTCGCTGGGCAGCACGCCCTCATCGCACAGGCGGTTGATCTCCTCGGCCACCCCCGCCCAGTAGGCCTGGGCCTTCTGGGCCGTATCGTACACGCCCTCATACTGGGCCGCCCGGCGGATGGCCCAGTAGAAGCTGCCGGACTGGTAGTCTCCCACTTCCGGGTTCACAAAGTCGTTGCGCATCTGGGGGTCTTCCTCCAGCCAGTAGCGCAGCGGGCGCAGGGCCTCCACGTTTTCGTACAGCAGTTCGCGCACCTCGGCCGGCACGCTCACCAGCGGAACCGTCTCGCTCTCCTTCACCCGCACCATGGCCCCGATGGCCTGGGCAAAGCTGCCGGTGGAGAAATCGCTCACCACCCGCACGCCGTACTCCCGCTCGTTTTTGGCGGCCACGGCCTGCAGGCTGCCCACCAGCACCAGCCCGGGCAGGGCCAGCGCCACTACACGTGCCCAGGCGTTCAGGCTTTTCAGCCCCATGCGGCGCCAAAGAAGCACCGCCAGCACCAACCCGCCGGCCAGCCAGAAGGGCAGCAGCCACACACCGTCCTCCCGGCAAAGCCAGGCGGCCGCCAGCCCCGCCCCGGCCAACAGCAGCCAGGGCAGGCTTTTGCGCCACCGCCCCGCCGCCCGCAGGGCATAGCCGGTCAGCCCGGCAAAGAACAGCAGGCACAGGGCCGGGAAGATGTTGTCCCGATACACCCGCAGGGTATAGCTGGCGCTGGCCGAGGGCAGAAACGCCAGCACCCCGAACACCGCCAGCTGCCGCCAGCGGGTTTTCAGCGCGGGAGCCAGCGCCGCCGCCATGGCCAGGGCCGCCGCCGTCCACAACAGCTGCCCGGCGATCAGGTAGGGCAGGCCCAGCTTCTGCAGCGCGGCCAGCCACAGGGCAAACAGCGGATGCTTGGACAACGTGAGGTAATTGTACTCGCCCAGCCAGTTCCCGGCGGTGATGCTCTGGGCCGCGTGGAAATACAGTTCGTCGTCCAGCGGTGCGCCGTCAATCCAGGTATAGAACCGCTGCTGGCCGGCCAGAGCGGCCTTCACCGCAAACACAGCCAGCACCGCCAGCGCATATCCCACCATTGAAAGCGGCGGGAGCTTGTCCTGTTTTAAGCGTTTTTTATCCTTCATTGTGTTCTCCGATTTTTGTGGTGCTGGGAATTGGGGCGGGGACTTTTTCTTGTTTGGCGTTTCTGCGGCGGCACTGCCCTCTGCCGAGCCTCAGGCTTCCCCGCGAGGGAAAGGCTTTGCCTGCCGCGGCCAAACGCGGCCGCCCTCACTTCTGAATCTTCTCCACGCTCTCCACAAGGTAGGTCTGGCGGCGGAACACCATTTCCAGAATCAGGCTCAGGTACTTGATGACAATGGCCAAAATGCCGAACACACCGGCAAAGCCCACCGTCAGCACAAACATGGTGGTCACCCAGCCTTCCACAAAGCGGTGGCCGAAAAACACCGCCAGCGTGTACACCAGCTCCAGCAAAGCCAGCGCCATCATGCCGGCGGCCACGCCGAAGCTCAGCTTAAAACCCGCGTTGGTGTACAGCACCAGGCTGTCCGCCGCCAGGGTCATGTCGCCGGTACGGCGGGCCATGACCCCCTCAAAGGTCAGGGTGGCCTGGGCCAGGCCGCTGGCCGCATAGGCGGCTTTGCGGTAGGGCAGCCCCGGGCTGATGGCGTGTACCCGGTTGATGCCCCGGCGGCTCAGCAGGCGGAAGGCATCGGTGGCGATGGGGTAGGCCGACCGGCTGAACCGGTTGAACACCCCGTAAAAAGCCCGGCTGGCCAGCTTCTGGCGGCTGGGGCCGACGCTCACCACGTCGTTGCCCAAAAGTGCCGTCTCGTAGGCCTTCCAGATCAGCGCCGGGTCGTAGCACAGGTCAGCCGCGTCAAACTCATACACAAAATCGCCGATGGCGCAGTCCTGCCCGGCGTTCATACACAGCTCCACCCCCTGCGCCAGGCTCATGTGCAACAGGGTCAGGGGCTTGGCCAGGGTTCGGGCGGCAAAGTCCCGCACAGCCTGGGCGGTGCCATCGGTGCTGCAGTCGTCCACGGCGATCAGCTCATACTGGGCGAAGTGCTCCTCGAGCTGGGCGCACACCGCCTTCAAAAACGGCTCCACCCGGGCCGCGTCGTTGCGCAGGTACACCACCGCCGAGATAAAATTGCTCTCTTTTGCCTGGGTCATGTTACAATACCTCGTCCAAATCGTATACGGTGTTGATCTTGCCCGAAAGCACGCTCACAAACACCGGCTCGTCGCTGTAACGCCGCACCACTGTGGGGCGGGAATCGTCGATCTCGCTGGCCTTTAAGATCGGCTTCATGCTGAACAGGCTGGAATGATAGGCAAAGCCCAGCTCCGGGCGCAGATACTTGCGGGCCAGCTGGCTCATGTAGGGCCAGGCGCTGACGGGCTTTGCCGGGCACTCGTTGCAGTTGTACAGGCTGCCCGGGCGGCATCGGCCGCCGCTGCGCGCCTGGCAGTCAAAGGTAGGCAGCGGGTCGTAGCTGGTCACATGGGGGGTAAAGGTCACGCTGGTCAGGCTGTGCAGCCCCGTGCGGCCAAAGGGCATAATGGAAAAGAACGGCCCGTCCATCACCGTGATGCCCACGTTCTTCAGCGCGTCGTTCACCGTGCACAGAATGATCTCGCACAGCTCATACTTGATGCGGAACGGCTCGTAGCCCAGCATGGCGTGTACGTCGTTCACCCCGGCGTAGGTGGCGTTGAGCAGATACGGCGTCTCCAGGGTCTCGCCGCCGGTCTCCACCTGCCAGGCGCCGCCCGCTTTGCGGATGGCCGTGGGGGCGGCGGAGTACCGCACCTCCACGTTGGGCAGCTTCGCCAGCTCCTCCAGAAAATGCTTTTTCAGGATCTGCGCGTCGTAGGTGTACTCCCGGGTCAAAAATGCCCCGTCGCACCGGCCGGGCTGGAAGTAGCGGTTCGGGTCCACCCCGTCGCACCGGATGTGGGCCGCATCGCAGAACTTCTGGAACTCCGGCCCGGTGGTCCAAGAGAAATGGGCGCTGGTGGCGTACACCTGGTCAAAGCCGGTCAGCAGGCAGAAGCCGTAGTCCTCGCAGAACCGGTCGAAATACTTGGCGCTCTTAATGGCGGTGGAATAGCTGCGGGGGTAGTGGTACCCCTGATGGACCCGGGCCTGATTGATGTAGGTGGCCCGCATAAAGGGGGCAGGGTCCCGCTCCAGCACCAGCACCCGCTGGCCCTTCCGGCCGCACCGGTGTGCCGCATACAGACCATACAGCCCCGCGCCCAGAATAATCTTATCGTATGTCATGGCTTTGCACCGCCTTCGGCTTTGTTAGTTTGGGTTGTACTGCCCCGCCAGCGCCCGGAACAGGATCTTCAGCAGGTCGGCGTTGCCGCGCATCCCCTTGATCTTGGTGGGAGTGGCCCCGGTTTTGGGGTAGGCGCGGGTCACGGGAACCTCGCAGGCTTTCAGGCCAAGCCGGGTGGCCCGGATGCTGAGGTACGCCAGCAGTTCATACCCCACGAACACCTCCCGCAGGGGCTGCACCGCCGGGTGGGTCAGATATGCCCGGCTGTACGCCCGGTAGGCGTTGGTGGTGTCGGTGAACCACTGGCCCGCCGCCAGGCTGATGACCGGCGCGTGGATCAGCCGCACCGCGGCATATCGGCTGGGCGGCGTGTTGATCGCCCGGCCGCCCTTGATGAAGCGGCTGCCCTGGATCAGGTCGTAGCCCTCCTTCAGCTTGGCAAGGAACAGCGGCACGCTCTCGATGGAATCCTTGTTGTTGCCGTCGATGGTCAGCACGCCCTCATACCCCCGCTCCAGCGCCCAGGCAATGCCCATGCGCAGCTGGGCACCCTGCTTGCCGGGGCCGGTTTTCACCAGCAGGGTGTTCACGCCCCGCCGGGCAAGGCCCGCCTGGTCCGTACTGCCGTCGGTGCTGCCGCCGTCGCACAGGGCCACATCGCACAGGCGGGTCACCCCGGTCGCCGCAGCCCGGTCCAGCTCGGCCAGAATGCGCTCGCCCTCGTTGATCACCGGTATGAGCAGGCAGTACCGGCTTTTCTTTTCGGCAAATTCCGCTTTTGTGTAGGCGGGCACCCCTTCGCGGTGCTCCACCGCCTGGGGAACAACGGGCACAAACTCGCTCATACTTCGCCGAATACCTCCTTCACGTATTCCAGGCAGGCCGTCAGGGTGTCCAGGTCCTGGGCCTTCATCTCCACCGAGACAAAGCCCCGATAGCCCACGGCCCCCAGCAGAAGGGCCAGCTGCCTGTGAATGGGCCGGGGCTGAATGGCCCCAAGGCCCGGCTCGCTGATGTGAATGTGGCTCACATACTTCATGTCCAGGGCGAAGTCCTCGGGGTGTTCGCCGTTGGCAATCATGGTGCCCACGTCCAGATTCACCGCCAGGCCCGGCAGGCCCAGCTTTTTCACCAGCCGGAAGGCCTCCCGGGTGGTGTTCAGGTAGTTGGTGTTGTAGATGGGCGGGTTGGCCTCCAGCGCCAGCCGCACCCCATTGCGGGCGGCCTCCACCCCCAGCCGGGCAAAAAAGCCCTCGGCCTCCTCGGGGGTGTGCCCCTCGGGCACCGCCCGCTGGCGGGGGCAGCCGAACACCAGGCTGCCGCACCGGCAGGCCCGGGCAAACTGATAGGCTTCTTTGGTGTATTCCTCCAGCCGGGCGGCATCGGCCACGTCAAAAATGCTGCCGCTCTGGCCGTACCAGATGCTCTGCATACTGGGAATGACAAATCCATACTTCTGGTACATCACCCCGGCAAACAGGGCCGCTCCGTTCAGGCAGTCGTAGGGGGCTTGCGGGAAGATGCGGGTGGGGGCGATCTCCAGGCCGGTGTAGCCCAGCTCCTTCATCTTGCCCCAGGCGGCTTCATCGTCCGCCGCCGCCCAGCACAGGTTCGAGGCTGCCAGCTTCATTCAGGTCCATCCTTTCATAAAGGCGGCGATCTCCGCCAGTTCCTCTTCTTTCGTGCACAGATAGCCGCCCTGCCCGCCCAGCAGCGCCGCATGGCGGCTGCGCAGGTCGTAGTCAAAGGGGGCGGCGGCCAGATGGTTCTGCCAGACGCTCCCGGTCAGGTGGGCGTACACCTCGGCGGCGCTCACCGGCGGCGGGGTCAGGTTCAGCACGGTCAGGCCGGCGGCCAGGGCCGTCTCAATGTCCCGCCACAACCGGGCCAGCGGATAGAACTGGTACTTCGACCGGCTGTCGGTAAAGGCCAGGGCGTTCCAGCCGTTGGCCGCAAAAAAGGCCCGCAGCTCGGCCGCGTCCACCCGGCCGCTCAGCCGGTAAAAGCCATTCCGGCCGTCCTCATAGCCCGCGGCTACCAGCGCGCTTTGGGCGGCCAGTTCCGCGTACTTTTCCGGCTTCAGCAGCGCGGGGGTGAGCGTGTGTAGGTCGTACAGAAAGTTCTTTTTCAGCCCCTTGCCGTACAGGGCGGGCAGCCGCACGATCAGCGCGCCGGGAAAGTCCTCCCGCACCCACTGTTCCAGCTGCAGCCGGTTGGCCCCGTAGGGGGGCAGGCCCTCGGTCTCCATGGGGCTGGCTTCGTCCTTGCCCCGGCTGTCCCGGTAAACGGCAATGGAGGAGATGAGCACCAGCCGCCGGGGGGCCAGGCGGCGCAGATTCTCCCGGGCGGCGGCCATCACGGCCAGATCGGCCGCCGGGTCCCGGTTGGCCAGAAACATGGCCGCGGGCACCCCGGCGTACACCACCAGCTCATTGCGGCAGCCGAAGCCCTCGGCCACATCGGTGGAGTGGTAGGCCGCGTCAAAGGTGTGGGCGGCCATCAGGTTGCCCCCCACAAAGCCGGTGCTGCCCACCAGAACAGTCTGTGCCATGGTATGTATCCCTCCGTTTGCCGCCGGTGCTTTTTCGGGGCCGAAGTGCGGCGCTGCTTCCGGCGTAGGCAGAATGCCGCACATTGCCCATACTTATACAGATATCATTATAGCGTACCGCCCCTTAAAAGGCAACGAAAAAGGGAGCGGGGCCGTCGGCAGGCAAGGGAGCGGGGCGGATGAGATGGGGCGCTTGTCACCACCATAACCCCACCATAAAGGCAAGATGCCGCCTCATCCGTCGCCTAGCGGCGACAGCTTCCCCTCGAGGGGAAGCCAAAATTCCGCACTGGGGAAGCCTTTTGTCCCCGCAAAGAAAGCCAGAGCGGCAGCCCACGCTGCCGCTCTGGCTTTTCACTGTTTATCGCGTGTTCACGGGCAAACGCCGCCTGCTCACCCCAGCGCCGTTTCCGGGTCAACGCAGCTGCCGTCCTGCCGGATCTCAAAGTGCAGGTGGCTGGGCAGCTTCGCCTCGGCGGGCACCCGGCCCACCTTGCCCAGCACGTCCCCCGCGTGTACCTCATCGTCGGCCTGCACCGCCGGGGCCTCCAGCCCCTGGTAGCGGTACACCCGGCTGCCGTCCGACACTTCCACCGTCCAGCCCCACACCGCGTCCTGATACACCGCGCTCACCCGACCCAGGGCCGCGGCCTTCACCGGCTCGCCCGCTTCGGCGGCCAGGTCCACCCCGTTGTGGGTGCGCCAGTCGCCCAGCGTTTCGTTGTACACCAGCTCATCCCCGCTGAAGGGCGCGAGCATCGGCCCAGGCACCGGCCAGGCAGAGGAGACTTCCGGCGAGGCGGCCTGCTGCCCAGAGCCTTCCTGCCCGCCGGAAGGCGAAGAAGAGGTAGCCTCCGGCAAGGAGGACGGGGAGGACCCGCGCAATTCGTTCGGCTCGATGGGCACATCCTCGGCGCTGCGCTCCACCGGCAATTCCGGGGCATCCCATACAAATTCCTCCTCACTGCTGCTTTGGCTCTCCGCCGTTCCGTTCAGGCGGCCGACCACCGTGCGGATGGCCCACACACTGGAGGCTGCCGCCGCCAGAATGCAGGCCAGCAGGGCCAGATAAAAACCCTTTTCCCGAATAAAGGCTGTGAACCGTTTCATCTTGCACGCTCCGTTCCCGGCGGCCGCTGGCCGCCGCCTTTTCGTTGCTGACAAGCATAGTTTGCATCGGCCCCGGCGGGAATATTCAGGCTTTTGCCCGGTTTTGCAGTGGGATTTTGAACGATTTTTCCCCGCCAAGCCTATTTTTGCGGCCGCAACACGCCGGGCATGCGCAGGTTTTCCACAAAGTTCGCCTCAAACGGTTGAAAAAAGAGCCGCCCGCCGGGGGAACTTTGCGGTGCTTCCCCATGCCGGACACCCGGTATTGGGGCACATCGCGCTCCCTCGAAGAGCCGCTCTTTCTTTTTACAAAACAGAAATACAAATCAAACGCGGCAGCGCCGCCCCCGGCCTTTACCGGCTGCGCCGGCTGCCCATGGGCAGGCTCAGCACCAGCGTAATGCCCAGCGCAATGGCCACGGCCACCTTCACGGTTTCAATGCCCTTCTGCACCATCAGGCCGCTGAAGCCGAAGATGAAATAATAGGCGGTGTAATAAATGCCCGCGCCGGGCACCAGCGGAAAGATCCCGCACAACAGAAACACCGTTACCGGGGCGCGGCGGTAAATGGCGAACAGCCGCGCCAGCAGCGTCAGGGGCAGCGCGCCCAGAAAGCTGGCAGCGGCCACGCTACACCCGGCCTCCACCGCCAGGCAGTAGGTCACCCAGCCCGCCGCGCCGGTGATGGCACAGGCCAGATAATGGCGCTTTTCCACCTGAAACAGCGCGCCGAAGGTGGCGCTGTCGCCCGCGGCCACCAGCGTCTGCAAAAGCAGCTTGCCCATCGTCATCGCGCACCACCTCCCAGCACAAAGGCCCATACCATCAGCGCCAGGCCCACGCCGCAAGCAATGCACCCGGCGGTGAGCAGCGCGTCGATCAATCGGATGGTGCCCGAGAGATAGTCGCCGCTGATAAAATCCCGGATGGACATGGTTAGGGCCACGCCGGGGGTCAGGGGCATCAGCGCGCCGATGGTGGGCGGGTTCTGGTTCAGGCCCGGCAGCACCAGCCCCACCAGCGTGATCACCGACACCACCAGCGCCGCCCCGGCCAGGCGGCTGAAAATGCGGTTGATCCCGGTGCGGGCCAGCCACAGCAGCAGCGCCTGCACACACACCCCCGCAATGCTGGCGGCCAGGGCCTCCCAGGCGCCGCCGCCGAACATCACGCCGGAGCAGGCGCAGCCGATGCCGCAGGCCAGCATCTGCTTCCAGTCCTCCAGCTCCGGCAGGTGCTTGATCTCATCCAGGCGGCAGCGGGCCTGGGCCAGGCTCACCCGGCCGGCGGCCGCCTGGCGGGAAAGCTCGTTCACCGCCGCCACCCGCGTCAGGTTCACCGAGGAATTGGGCACGTTGCGCACCCCGCCGGGCAGGCTATGCTCCAATGGCACGGCGATCACGCCGTTCGTCAGCACATAGGCCTGCAGCTCGCCGGTGCCGAAGGCCCGGAACAGGATCTCCGCGGTCTCCTGGGCGCGGCTGGTCTCTGCCCCGCTGGCCAGCAGCAGGGCGGCCGCGTCCGCCGCAAGGGTCAGGGCTTGCTGCGAACGCAGGTTCTGGCGGTCATCCACGAATGGCCTCCTGTACGGCAGCAAAGGCCGGGTAGTGGTGGTACAGGTGGTCGGCAATGACCTCCATCAGCAAAAAGTCGTCCTCGCTGTCAATGTCCAGCACGCCGGTGTCCATCATCTGGGTCACATAGGTCTTGGCGTCCCAAATGCTGTGGGTGGCGTTGTTGGCCAGAAAATCCCGCCGGTACACGTAGATGCTGGCGTTCACGTCGTAGAACACCGGGGCCTGCTGGCGGGCGGTGAACCAGTCGCTGGCAATGCCCTTTTCGATGTGGTCGCCGCAGTCCTTCACCATGTTGAAGCAGGGGTTGCGGCGGCTCTCGGTCACGCTGTACACCAGGTCCAGATCGTCCCGCTCGTCCTTCATCTTGTAGGCGGCAGCCAGGTCCTCGGCGGTGCGCAGAGGGCTGGTGATGTCCAGATCCATCACATAATCGTACTTGCAGCCGTTCTTTTCTTCCATGCGGGTCAGGCTGTCCTGAATGACGGCCATCTTGGGCACGGTGTCGCCGCCCAGCTCCTCGCACCGGGGCAGGAAGGTCACCTCGGGGTACTTATCCGCCACCAGTTTGGCCAGATCGGCGCTGTCGGTGTTCAGGGCAATGTCCGCCTTTACCTCCGGGTGGGCCGCCAGAAACAGCCCCGCCGCGGCCAGCGAATAATACACCAGCGGTTTTCCGCAGAAGGTTTTCAGGTTCTTGTTCTTAAAGCCCTTGCTGCCGGCCCGGCCGCATACGGTAATCAGCAATTTTTTCATCCGATGATTTCCTCCTTGCATTCGGTTCGCTCAGCCCAGCGTTTCGCCCTGGGTCAGGGCCAGCACCTCCAGCGCCGTGCGGGGCGGGTTCACACTCTCGCCGGTGCCGTTCCGAGCATAGTCCACGAAATATTCCATCTCCCGCTCATAGCGGCGGTTCACCGGCTCCTCATAGCGGCGCACGGTGCCGTCCTCCAGCGTGAGGGTGCCTGCGCCGAAATCGGCGGTGACGGTGCCGTTCTTGCAGAACAGCTCGATGCTCCGCCGGTAGGTGCGGCCGAAGTAATCCAGATGCACCTCGGCCAGCAGGCCCGGATACCGGGCAATGTAAACGGACAGATCGTCCGAATCGATCTCCAGATGGCTGAAGGTCCCCTTCAGGTTGTACACCTGGCTGGGCACGCCGAACAGCTCCACCAGGTAGTCCCACTCGTGGATCAGATCAATGGTCACGCCGCCGCCCATCTCCCGGTGGGCCGAGTACACGGTGCGGTAGTCCACCCCGGGCCGCCAGTCCGGCAGGTAGGAGGAGCAGATCACCCGGGCCGAGTAGGGCTTCAGCCGGGGCAGCTCTTCTTTCAGGGCCAGCATGGTGCCGCACCAGCGCATGGGGGCCGCCACATAGGCCTTCTGGTGCTCGCCCAGCCCCAGGGCCGCCAGGTCGTAGCCGGTGGCCTCAAAGATGGGCTTTTCGATGAACAGGGCCTTTGCCCGGCCCGCCAGCTTTTGAATGGCCTCGGCGTGCAGGTGGGTGGGGTTGGTGATGAAGGCCAGGTCGTACTCGCCCAGAGCGGCCCAGTCGGTGTACTGGGCGTGCAGCAGCTCGGCCGCGCCGGGGCGCAGGGGGCGGCTGCCGCTGCGCAGGGCGTCCGCCTGAAGGGGAATGCCCTTTTTCTCACACAGAGCCGTCAGGTTCTGCAAATGCCGGGTACCGATGGACCCCAGCCCGATGAACAGTGCTTTCACGGTGTTCCTCCCGTTTCAAAAGCGCTCGATGCGCTCGATCAGCTCAATGGTGGCCTGGTCCTTTTCAAAGCTGTATCGGGGCTGCTGGGTGCCGTTCAGCACCCCGAAGAAGTTGGTCAGCTCATCCACGTAGGCGTTTTCCACAATGTTGTCGCTGTACCGGCTGTCGTGCTCCACGGTCTGGTAGGTGCACACCGGGTTCTTCCGGCCGGTGGCGTGGTCAAAGTGGTACAGGCTGGAAGGGCTGCCCTCCCAGAACAGGTGCAGGCCCTCGCCGAAGCACTCGAAGTTGCGCACGGCCTTGGGGCTGACCACATCGGCAGCCAAAAAGCCCTTGGTGCCGTTTTCGTGGCGCAGGGTGACGAACCAGCTGTCCGGATAGGGCAGCTCCAGGTCGCTGAGCTTGTCCTTTTCCACATACACGCTCTTCACCGGGCCGAAGGCGTCCAGCAGCCAGGGCAGATCAATGCCGAAGATCTCCCGCACGCCGCTGGTGCGCTTGTCGCCCACAAAGAAGTTCTTGTAGTTCTCCCAGGGGTGCCAGTCGGGCAGGTACTGGCCGATGTGGTAGATGTAGTTCACCGGCTTTTTGAACTGGGCCACCTGCTGCTTGATGTATTGGGTCTCGCCCCGGTACAGCATGGTGCTGGACAGGAACAGCGGCAGCCCCTTGGCCTTGGCCTTGGCCATGTTTTCGGCGTAGCCGTCGCTCACCAGATTCAGCTCGGTGAACACGGGCAGGCCCTCGTCCAGCAGCTGGCCGATGATGCCGCTGTGGGTGATGGGGGCGGTGCACACCAGCGCCGCGTCCGGGTGCCGGGCCGCCACCGCCGAGGGAATGTCCGGATAGGCGTCGATGCCCAGCCGCCGTACCTCCTCGCCGGTGCGGCGCTCCTCACTCAGGTCCACGCCGCACAGCTCAATGGAAGCGTCAATGCCCTTGGCCAGCCGGGCGCGGCGTTTGCCCATGCTGCCCAGGCCCACGATCAAAAGTTTCATATCCGTTTTCCCTTCTGTTGGTGTTTTTTGGGGGGCGGCGTTTCTGCCTGGCCCGCCCGCTTTTTGCGCGTATGCGTGTAGATATGCCTGTGATTTGCAGCGCGCCCACGCGTTATACACGCCGTATTTTCGGTTCTGCATATTTATGAATTTATGCAGCTTGACTCCTGCGAGAATTTTTTCTCACGCCTGCTTTTGCTCTTCGGCCGGCTCGGCAGGGTTTTTCCAGTGCTCCGGCACCGGCCCGTCGTAGAAGCGTTTCGGCACGCCCAGGGTGGGGCTGTTCAGCCAGGCCTCCAGCACCCGGGCCATGCGCAGGCTGGTCGGCCCGCCGTTGTAGGGGCTGCGGGCCGTACGGGCCTTCGCCGCAAATTCCGGGCTGCGGGCCGTGGCCAGCGCCCCGGCAATGGCCGCCTCTTCGGCCGGGCAGCACAGCACGTTGCCGCACACAATGCGCCCCGCCTGCCGCTGGCCGATGTTCACCGTGGGCACCCCGAAGGTGGGGGTTTCCACCACGCCGCTGGAGGAGTTGCCCGCCACCAGCGCGCAGGCCCGCAGGGCGGACACATACCGCACCACCCCCAGGCTGGTGAAGGCCGCAGCCTTGTCCGGCCGGGCGGCCGCCCATTCGTCCCACAGGGCGTTGATGTCCCGGCCGCCTGCGTCCGCGTTGGATTTGGTGATGAGCCAGTGCAGCCCCTCCGTGCGGTCCATGGCCGCCAGCAGGGCCTGCATCTGGGCCACGGGGTCTGCGCCGCCCGCCGTTTCCGGGTGGAAGGTCACCAGCGCAAAGGGCTGCTCGCCCCAGGCCGTCAGGCCCAGGTTTTCCAGCAGCTGCGCCCGGCTCAGGGTGGGCAGCGTGCGCAGGTTTTCGTCCCCCAGGCCGCCCAGCTGGTAGACGGTTTCGGGGGCTTCCCCCATGCGGATGACCCGGGCCGCGTATTCGTCGCAGCTGGGGAAGTGCAGCGCGGCGATCTTGGTGATGCAGTGGCGGTAGTATTCGTCCGCCGCGCCCAGCGTCACGTCGCCGCCGCTGATGTGGGCCACCGGCACCCGCTGCATGGCTGCCGCCTGGGCCGCCGCAAAAATCTCGTACCGGTCGCCCAGAACCAGCACCCCGTCGGGGCGGTTTTGTTCAAACCAGGCCGCAAAGCCCTCCAGCGCGCGGCACACTGCATGGGCGGTGGCCAGCGGGCCGGTCTCGCCGGTGAGGATGGGAATGCGGGCGGCAATGGGCACGCCGTCCGCCTCGATTTCCCTCACGGTGCTGCCATATTCCGGGGCCAGATGCGCCCCGGTGACCAGCAGCGCCGCGTTCAGGTTATCCCGCCGGGTCAGGCACTGGATCACCGGCCGAAGCAGACCGTACTCCGCCCGGGTGCCGGTGACGATCGCCAGCGTTTTCTTCTTCGTTTCCATAGGCCCTCCTTCGGGCTGCCGCCCCGCATTCAGGGCTGCGCCAAGGCCAGGCGCACGTCCCCGTCCGTATGCTCCACCCGGTACAGGGTATCCTCCAGAATCGGGCCGTCAAACAGGCTGCCCGCCGTGGCAGTGAAATTTTCCGGCGCGCGGCACAGATACAGATAGGTGCTGCCCGCCAGTGCCGAGGCCCACTGCCGGGCATTGTCGTAGCCGCCGGTCGTCCAGCTGTCGATGGGGGCAAACTCCAGCGCCAGGGCAAGCCGGTCGTAGTCGCCGCTCCATTGGCTCACGCCCTGGCCCAGAACCAGGCACACCCGGTCGCTGTTCGGGTCCATGTCCAACGCCGCCTCCAGGCCGGTGGCCGGCTGGGAGAAGGCCCGATCCGCATTGAAGCGCTGGGTGGCGTCAAAGCAGAAGGGCGGCACCAGCGCGCGGACGTAGTAGGGGTCCCGCAGAAGCAGGGCTGAAGCCGCAAAGCATACCGCCAGAAACACCGGCGGGCCCGCGTTCTTTTTCTTGTTGCGGGGGGTAGGGGCCGCCAGACTCAGGTTGGCCAGCAGCATGGCCCCGCTGAACCACCCCGCCGCCAGATAGGTGTAGAGATACCGCTCCATGCTGGGCAGGTTGGGGTCTGCCCCGAAGCCGCTGTACAGGTACAGATACAGCAGGCTGGCCGCATAGATGCCGAAGCCCACCCACAGGGCAACCGCAGCTGCAATGGCCGGCTTTTTGCGGCCGCTACGCTTGCCCCAGTAAAAATACACCGTGCCGATGCCCGCGCCCCACAGATAATAGCGCTTGGAGCCGAACAGCAGCTTGCAGAAGTTGTGCAGGCACTGGGTATAAGGCGAATCCGCGTCGCCCAGCTCCTCCAGCAGGTCGGCCCAGCCCTCTTCCGGCGAGATGTCCGGCATCACCCAGGCGTCGGGGCTGCCGTACAGGGTGCGGTACATCACCCAGCTCTGGCGCAGCAGCAGGCCGAACAGCAGCATGGCCACCGGCACCGCCAGCAGGCGCATCCAGGCCGCCCGGTTTTTGGGCCGCCCGTCCCGGGTCAGCCACACAACCAGAATCACCACCAGGGCAAAGCCCAGCATGGCCAGGCCGGTCTCCTTAACCAGCGTCAGAGTGCCCGCACCAAGGCACAGGCTGATCAGGTCGCCCTGATCCAGCCGGTCGGTGTGCAGGGCCGTAAAGATCAGATAGGCCGTCAGCAGGGCCAGCAGCATATCCACGTACACAATGGTGTACACCCGCTCGTAGAACACCACCGGGAACGCCAGCAGCGCGCCCCCCAGCAGCAGGGTCTTCCACCACTGGCGGCGGCTGGCGCAGCGCAGGGCCGGCAGCAGGCAGCTGGTCATCAGCACATCCAGCCCAAACACAGCGGCCGCCTCCCACTGCTGCCCGGCAAAGCGGGCAAAGAAGTACTCAAACAGGCTGCTGGCCGGGGGATAGCCCCGGAAGGTGGTGGTGGAGGGCAGCACGCAGTGGTGCTTGTCCAGCGTGATCATGTTCTTCACCGCCAGGCCCCAGTGGCTCAGATCGTCCCAGGCGCTCAGGCGGCGGCCCCAGGCCAGGCACAGCAGCCAGACCCCAATCAGGGCAAAGCCGCCCAGTGCCCAGCCCCAGCGGCGGGCCAGCCGCTTTTTGTTGCCGCTGCCATCCGGCCCGGCGGGCGAGGCCCAGCTGACCGCCAGATACACCGCCCCGGCCCCGGCACACAGCCACACCAGCCCCATGCCGATGAGCAGGTTGCCCAGCAGCCCGCCCAGATACAGCAGCAAAATGACAAAGAAAGCCGCCGGGGCAGCGGTCTCCACCGGTTTTTTATTCATCAGTGCGGCCAGCGCAAACACCAGCACCAGCCAGACGGCCCATTGGCCGATTACCGTCATCGCCATCGGCATACCCCTTCTCGTCCGTTTTGTTCCGCCCGCTCAGCGCAGACGGATCGGCTCGTCCTCCGCAAAATCAAATGCCGCCTCGGTGCCCAGCACCTCATACCAGCGCATGGGGCTTACCCCGTCGCCGGGGCGCTTGGTGGTCAGGTTTTCGGCGGTGAACACCTCGCCCTTTTTGATGGGCCGCGCCGCCACAATGCTCTTGCGGGCAACGGCCTTGTTCTTGGCCTCGCTGGGGCTTACCTGCTTTTTGCCGCTGCCCATGGCCACCTCAATGCGGCGCACCGCCTGCACCATGGCCCGCAGCTCCTCCGGGTTCAGGCTGGCCTTCTGGTCGGGGCCGGGCAGGTTCTTGTCCAGCGTAAAGTGCTTTTCGATCACCACGGCGCCCAGGGCCGCGGCGGCCACGTCGCACTCCCAGCCGGTGGTGTGGTCCGAAAGGCCCACCGGCAGGCCGAACTGGTCCGCCAGATCCAGCATGGCTCCCAGGTTTGCGTCCTCATAGGGGGTGGGGTACTCGGTGTTGCAGTGCAGCAGCACCACGCCGGGGCAGCCCGCGTCCTCCAGAATGGTGAGGGCGTCCTCCACCTCGCTGAGGATGCTCATGCCCGTGGAGAGGATGACCGGGGTTTTGGTGCGGCCCACCGCTTCCAGATAGGGCAGGTTGGTGATCTCGCCGCTGGGCACCTTCATCCAGGGCAGCTTCAGCGAACCCAGAAACTCCACGCTGGGAATGTCAAAGGGGGCGGAGAGGTACTGAATGCCGATGGAATCGCAGTACTCCTTCAGCTCTTTGTGGGCCGCAAAATCAAAGTGCAGTCTGCGCACCATTTCCAGCTGGCTCTCCTGCTCGCCGGTGGTTTTTTTCTGGTATTCGGCCTTCTGGGCAAACTTGCTGATCACCAGCTCGGGCACGGCGGTCTGGTACTTCACCGCATCGGCGCCGCACTTCTTGGCCACCCGCGCCAGCTCCTTGGCCATTTCCAGGCTGCCGTTGTGGTTCACACCCGCCTCTGCCACAATATAAACAGACATGATGGTTGCTCCTTATACGTTTTTTCAAAATGCGTCCGGGCAGACAAAAGGCCGCCGGCCGGGAATCGGCTCGCCCGCCCGGCGGCCCGTTGTGCCGCATGGTTGATTCTGCCCCGCCGGGGCCGTTGCTTATTCCGGCGCTCAGGTCTGGCTCTGGCTCTCCAGGCGGCGGCGCATGGCATCCAGCTCTTCGATCTGGCCCATATCCATCCAGCTGCTCTCGCTGATGGGGTACACCCCCACCCGGCGGCCCATGGCCCGGTATTTGTCGATGATGTCGGTGAAGCCCTGCTTCTTGCCGTCCTCCAGGTCCCGAATGACCTCCGGCTCCACCACATACACGCCGGTGTTGGTAAGGAAGTTCATCTCCGGCTTTTCCCGCATGGCCTGAATCTCGCCGCCTTCGCCCAGCTCGATCACGCCGTAGGGCACGGTAAAGTGCTTGAAGGCGCACACCATGGTGATCACGTTGCCCTGGGCCTTGTGGTGGTTGTAAATGTCGCCGAAGTCGGCGTCAATGAGAATGTCGCAGTTGGACAGGAAGAAGGTGGAGTCGATCTGGCCCTTCAGCAGGCACAGCCCGCCGCCGGTACCCAGCGGCTGCTCTTCCTCCACATACTGCACGGTGTAGTCCTTTTCCAACTCGTTGAAATAGGATTTGATCATGCCTTTTTTGTAGTTCACCACCAGGCGGAAGTCGGTGCAGCCGAAGCCCCGGAAACGGTGGATGATGTGCTCCAGAATGGGCATCTCCCCCACGGGGATCAGGGGCTTGGGCAGGATCTTGGTATAGGGGTACAGCCGGGTGCCCAGCCCGCCCGCCATGATGACCACCGGCAGCCCGGCCTGACGGCGGTTGTCCAGGTTCACGCCCTGGGCAAACACCACATCGGTCAGGCGGCCCTTCTGGTCCACCAGGGGCACCGCGTCGATGGTGTATTTCTGCATCAGGGCCTTCGCCTCGCCGCGGCGGCCCAAAGGCAGGCTCTTGGGGTGGTAGTTCACGGCGTTTTTCACCGGGTCTTCCAGCCCGCCGCCCCGCAGAATGTGCTTGCGCAGGTCGCCGTCGGTCACAACGCCCCGCAGCACCTTTTCCTCGCTGACGATAAACAGGATGCGCTGGCCGGTCTCGTCCAGCTTCTTCATGGTATCCAGCACGGTGATCTCTTCGCTGATGCACAAAGCATCCAGCTGCAAGGGCCGGCTGGCCGCTGCCGGGGCGCTCACAGACTCAGCAGCAGGTCGATCACCCGCTGGCAATCTTCCCGCGTCAGGTTGGTGGAGCAGGGCAGGTTCACAATGCGCTTGCGGTACTCCTCGGCCTTTTCCAGCCCATAGGCCTGGCTGCCGGGGTAATCGGCCTGCTCATGGATCAGGGCCCACACCGGGCGAGTCTGGATCTTTTCCTTCTGCAGGGCCGCAATCAGGCTGTCCCGGTCGTGGCGGTCGTCCTCCAGATACAGGCTGTAGAACCACTTGTTGGGGCGCACGCCGTTCTCGTCAAAGTCCAGAATGCGGTAGCCGTTTTTGCCGTCCAGCGCGTCCTTGTACATCTGCCACATGGCGTGCTTGTGGGCAATGAAGCCCTCCAGCTCCTCGATCTGGGCCAGGCCCAGGGCCGCCTGCAGGTTGGTCATGCGGTAGTTGTAGCCCACCTCATCGTGCAAAAACTGCAGCTCATCCGCCTTGGCCTGGGTAGAAAGATGCTTTGCGTGCTCGGCCCAGTCGGGATGGTTGGAAACCACCATGCCGCCCGCGCCGGTGGTGATGATCTTGTTGCCGTTGAAGCTATACACGCCCACATCGCCGATGGTGCCGGCGAACTTGCCCTTCAGGGGGCCTTCGGTGTAATGGGTGCCCAGCGCCTCGGTGGCGTCCTCAATCAGAATCAGGTGGTACTTCTCGGCCAGCGCCAGAAACGCCGGCATATCGGCCATGTTGCCGAACACGTGCACCACCACAATGGCCTTCACATGGGCGCCGGTTGCCTTGTCGATCAGGCGCTCGCCCTGCAATTCGCACCGTTCGGCGCAGAACCGCTCGGCGGCGGCGGGGTCCATGCACAGGCTGTCGTCACAGCCGATGAACACCGGCTCGGCCCCCACATAGCGGGTGGTGGGGTTCACCGCCGCGATGAAGGTCAGGGTGGGCACCAGAACCTCGTCGCCCTTGCCCAGGCCCGCCACCATGGCGGCCAGATGCAGGCCGGAGGAGCCGCTGTTGCAGGCCACGGCCCGGGGCATTCCCACATAGTGCGCGATGGCGTTCTCAAAGTCGCCCACCTTGCTGCCGCCGGTGGACACCCATTCGCTGACCACCGCTTCGTTTACATATTCCTTTTCATTGCCCTGAAAGTTGGGCACGGACAGAGGAATAAAGCTCGCCATATGTACAAACCTTCTTTCTTGTGCTTGTTGACTGGCCCGGCCCACCCCGCCGGGCATCCTGCGTCATGCCCTTATTGTACCGCATTTTCGGGCAGAGCTGGTAAACAATTTGTAATTTTTCCGGATTTTTGTGCAATTCCTTTGACGGGTTAAAGCCTCGCCCCGCAAACGGGGGGCGCTGCGCCCGCCGCAGGCCGCCGCGGGTGCGCCGCTCACCGTCGTTTTTTCCAAGCCTGCCGGGCCAGCGAAAGGGCCGCCGCAGCCAGGCCGGGGTAGAGGATCAGGCAGAAGCACTGGTACCAGCTGGGCACAAAGCAGCTGCCCGCGCCCGCCGGCTCGTTCATGGTCACCACCCCCAGGGTGATGGCAATGCTCTTGTTCACGTCCGGGCTGCAGGGGTCCAGCCGGAGGGACGCAATGGCCCCGTAGGGCAGGGTGTAGCGGTAGCTTCCGTCCGCCTGCTTTTGGGGGAACACCCGCTTGTCCTGGCTGAAATCCTCCCCCGCCCGGTTGGTGTAGTACAGGCACACCTCCCGCGGCTCGTCCGAGTAGCCGGCCTCCACCCGAAGGGTGCGCACGACCCGGCCGTCCGGGTTTTCCCAGATCATCTGGGGGTCGCCGTCCAGGGTCACGAGGGTGCCGTCCGCCTGCTGCTCCAGCCCGGCCAGCACAAAATCGGCGGCGGTCATCTGCGCCTCGGCCAGGCGGCCGTTGGCGCGGGCCAGACTGTCGCCTGCAAAGTGCCACAGGCACACCGCCAGAAAGCCGATCAGGCAGACCCCGTAGCACAGCAAGGGAATGGGGGCCTTGATCTTCCGAAGCTTGCTCATCAGGGCACCTCCATTTCTACCGGGCTGTAATGGCCCAGGCTGTCCACATGATACACCAGCGTCTCACCCTGCTCGGCGGCGGCCAGCCCGTCGCTGAACAGCCCGCCGTAGCTCTCCCGGAACAGGTCGTCCACCTTATCCAGATACAGATACTCGCAGCCGGTGCTCTCCACCAGCGCCGCAAAGGCCGCCTCGGTGTAGGGGTGGAAGTAGTAGCCCTCCACCGTGTCCTCGCCGGGGCGCAGGCTCTCCAGCCCGAAGGTTCCGCCGCCGTTGCCGGAATAATCCACGATCTGCGGATAGAAATCATAGGTAGCCGTGAACCAGTGCAGGCCGTTGTCTCCCTGGTACACATAGAACAGCCGCGCACCGTCCGTCACCGCGGCCACGGCCTCGGCCCGGCTCTGCTGAATCTGCCGGTCGGCAAACTCCGCGTCCGAAAAGCCCAGCACGCTCAGCTGGGGCAGCACCATCTGGTTCACCCGCAGCAGCATCACCGCCGCCAGCGCCAGCACACCCGCGTGGCCCAGCAGGTCCAGCCGGGGGGCGTGGCGCAGCGCCAGCCCCACCAGTGCCAACGCAATGAGGAACCAGCCGATGTAATAGGTGTACACATACCGATTGTAATCCTCCAGCCGCTCGGCCTGGAAGGGCTTGAAGATAAACCCGTAGCTGAGGGCCAGCATCAGGTTGTAGCCCAGAAAGCACAGGGTACTGAACAGGGCAAACAGCCCGATGCGCACCCGCAGCCCCCGCTGCCCGGCCACCAGCCAGGCCGCAAAGAACAGCGCCAGAATCAGCCCCGTGACCACCACGCCCTGCCCGATCATGGAAAGGGTGCCGTCGCGGGTGAGATACTGGTGCAGCATATCGCCGCAGGCGGTGTAGAACTGGCTTCGGCGGGCCTCATAGTAGTCCCCCACCGGCAGACCCAGAATCATCCGGATGCCGTTGACGGCCACCGTCACCACGTCGGGGCTGGTTTCGCCCATGCCGCCGCTCTCGGCGTTTTTCAAAGCCAGCGCCAGGGTGTACTGCCCCCAGCCCCGGTAGGCCGCCAGCGGGGCCGCAAAGCAGGCCGCCGCAAAGCCGATGCGCCGCACAAGGCCCCGCTTCCAGGGGGTGGTGCCGGGGGTCAGCAGCCAGTCGGCCGCCACCAGCCCGGCCGCAGCCAGCGCCAGCACAAAGGTGTTGCTCTTGATGAGGGCCGAGAAGGCCAGCACCGGCAACACCGGCCAGCGGGGGCCTTCGCCCTCCCGCAAAGCCAGCCACAGGGCCACCGTGCCCCCCAGCACCAGGCCGGAGGGGATGTCACCGTAGGCGGAAAGATACACCGTGCTGAGAAAAATGGTGTGGTTGTAGGTGGTGAAGAAATAGGGCACGCACCAGCACACCGCCGCCAGAGGCACGGCCAGCCGATACTGCTTCCACTCCACCCGGCCCAGCAGGGCCGCAAAGCAGGCAAAGGCCAGCATATCGTAGGCCAGATACACCTTCCAGTCACCGTAGCGGCCCAGGGCCTGCACAAAATACCCCAGCGTGATCAGGCAGGGCGACTGAGTGGCCTGCCACGGCCAGGACACCGGGGCCACCGTATACAGGCCGCCGGTTTCATGGGTGAGCTTTGCGGCGGTGCCCCAGAAGCTCATCTCGTCAAAATCGGTAAACAAGGGCTGGCGCAGGGCAAAATACACCGCAAAGGCGGCGCTCATCGTCCAGAATAGCACCGCGCCGGGGGTGCACAGGGCCTTCCGGTTCTGCCACTTTTGCCGCAGCGCAGCCGCCCCCAGCACAAAGCACAAAAGGTACACCGCCCACACCGCCGGGCGCAGCACCCCTGCCACGCCCGCCGCCGCCAGCACCAGGCTGACGCTGCACAGGCTGACCAGCGGGCTGAGGGCGCTGTGTACCCGGCACCGCAGGGTGAAAAAGGCCGCAAGGCCAAACAGGGCCGCAAAGGCCAACACCACATCAAAACAGGCAAATTCCAGTGCCATGGGCACCTCCTTATCGCAGCTTCGGCCGCCGCCCGGCCATCAGTTCCTCACCCCAGGCCCACAGGGCCGCCAGGGTCAGGGGGGCCAGCGCCAGAAGCACGCCCTCGGCCCCGGTGGGCACAAGGGCCTTCCACCAGGGGCGGGGGGCATTCAGCTCCACTCCGTCAAATTTGGTCAGCACGCCGCCCACGCTGTCCGGGTCAATGCGCAGGCCGCTCACGTGCTGCCCGCGCAGGTCAAACACATAGCCGCCGCTGCCGTCCGGCACGCCGTACACCACATGCCGCGTGTCAAATTCCGTCTGCCCGGCGGCCCGGTAGTACAGTTCCACCCCGGTGGCGGGCTTGTGCTGCTGCACGTGCAGCACCACCCGCTCCACCCAGGCGTCCCCCTCCCACAAAAGCTGCGGGTCGGTGTCGGTGGAAACGAACCAGGTCTCCCCCTCGGGAATATCCGTATCGTAGGGGCGGATGCTCTGGTAGGTCACGTTCTCCGCCGTGAGGGTGCGGTGCCCGGCCAGACCCCTGCCGCGGTAATAGGCGCCGCGGGCGCAGCCCACGCCGCAGCCCAGCAAAAACAGCACCGCCGCCGCCAGATACAGGGCAGCCAGCCGCTTAATCGTTCTGCGGAACATACTGCACCTCCCCCACCGGTTCAAAGGTCATGGTCGTGCCGTCGTCCGCCACCCGGAACAGGTACGCGGCGTCGGCCCGGTCAATGGGAATCGGCCCGTCAAACAGGCTTCCCAGCTCGTAATAGATGTATTTGTCGCTCTGGTCCAGCAACACGTAGCCGTAGCCCTTCTGCCGCAGGAAATTTACCAGATCGTCCTGGCTGCACTCGGCCGTGTAGGGATACTCCTTCTGGAAGCCGTAAAACTCCTCGTTCCAGGGGTCGTGCTTTGGGGTGACCAGGCTCATGAAGGTGGACACCCAGTTGTTGGCCCCCTCTTCATAGCCGAAGCCGCCGAAGCCGTAGGCCAGCTGGGCGTTCAGCTCGTAGCCGTAATAATACCAGCGGGTGGCATCGTCCCCCTGGCTGATGAGCAGCACCTGATCGTCCCAGTTCAGATACGGGTTCACCAGCGCGGCCCGCTGGGCCACGTCCTGGCGCACCGCGGCGTCGGTGGGGTTCACGTGCCAGAAGCCCGCGGCGGGCAGGCCCCGCAGCCCCACCAGGGCCGCCAGACCGATCACGCCCACACCGGCCGCCCCCGCGGCCAGCCGATGGCGCTCGCCCCGCTCGGCCTCCAGCGCCAGCAGGCACAGGCCCGCCAGCAGCCAGCCCAGAAAATAGGGGCTGATGTACCGGTCGTAATCCTTGAGCAGCGCGGCTTCCTTATCCGAAAAGCTGTACACATACAAAAGCAGGTGAAACAGCCAGAAGGCCGCAAAGCAGGCGCTGCCGCCCGCGGCCAGCCACACGGCCCGGGCCCGGCCCGGCCCCTTGCCGCACACCGCGGCAAACACCAGCACCGCCAGGCACAGCACCAGCGCCGCCGCCGCCCCGCCCAAAAGGCACAGGGGCGCTCCGGTAAAGGCCGCCATCATGGCCGCCTTCACCTGGCCGAACTTCTCCGCCCGGGCCGGGTCGCCCCGGCCGACGAATTGCAGCGCGCCGTCCGTGAGCATTCCGAAGTAGCTCACCTGGCTGCCCGCCGCGCCCACACCGGCGCTCTTGTCAATGCCGGCGGCGGTGAGCACATAGCGGTTCCAGCCCAGAAACAGCGCCAGCACCGGCACGCAAAGGGCCGCGCCCAGCCCCACCGTGCGCCCCAGCGCGGGCAGGGTAGGCTTCTGCCGGGCAAACAGCCGGTCGGCGCAGATAAGCGCCGCCGCAATCAGGGCATAGGCAAAGCCCATGTCCTTGATGAGGGTCAAAAAGGCCAGGGCCAGCGCCGTCAGAACCAGGCCGGCCTTCCGGGTGCCCGCCCGGTAATACAGGCACAGCGCCCCACCGAAGGTCAGGCCCAGATAAACATCGCCCATGGCGTTCAGATACACGGTGGCGGCCTGAGTGTCGCCCGGGGCCAGGAAGAAATAGGGCAGCAGCCCTGCCCCCAGCATTCCCAAAGCGCTCAGGTACCATTTGCGGCCTTCAAAAGCCCCGAAGGCGGCAAACACCGCCAGCGCCAGCAGGTCGTAGGCCGCCAGGCACTCCCACTCGGTAAAGCCCGCGCTGAAGAACTGGAACAGGTAGCTCAGCACCATCATGCCCGGCAGATACGCCCGGGCCGAGAGGTTGCCCGGCGCGGCCGGGTGCAGGCAGTGGTTCACCTTGGTCATTTTGCAGGCCGTGCCCCAGAAGCTGAACTCGTCCCACCGGAGGAACACCGGCCGGCTCACCGCGAACCACAGCCACAGCGCCGCCCCCGCAAAAAAGAACAGCACCAGCGCCGGGGCCTTTTTGGCCTCGCGGCCAAGTTCCGCCGCGTTCCGGCGCAGGCGGGCGGGCAGCTTCTCCTCCCGCCGGCCCTTCAGCAGGGCAGCCTGGCCCCCCGCCAGCGCCAGGGCGTACAGTGCCCAGCCGCCGGGGCGCAGAAGCCCGGCCATACCCCACAGGGTAAGCCACACCCCTGCCCCCGCCAGCAGCCCCAGCGGAAACAGCCCGGCATTGAGGCCGGTGCGGCGGGCCAGCGCCAGACTGGCCAGTGCCGTCAGCACCAGTGCAAACAGCCCCTCAAAAACAGAAACAACGCTCATGGGCCGCAGGGCCTCCTTTCCGGAATCAACGGTTGTTGCGTGCAAACATCGGAATCACGCCGGCAGCTGATACACCGGCCCGATGAAGTAATGCTGGGCCAGCAGCACAGCCCCCACCACCGCAAACGCGGTGCACAGCGCCAGCGCCAGCCGGGCGGGGCGGGCCTCGTCGCCCTTCAGGCGCGGCTCCACCACATGGCTCAGCAGGGCCGCCGCCAGTACAAACAGCATCAGAAAGCTGGGCAGGAAATACCGCGCCTGCAGGCCGATGATGCGCACCATGCCCACCGGTGTCCAGGTAATGTACAGGGCGGTCATCGCGCCCGCCATGTACACCAGGCTCAGCGCCCCCAGCCCAATGGCCGGCACCGGCCGCAGGCTGCTGCGCTCGTGGGCCGAGAGGGCCGCTGCAAACACCAACACCGCCGGGCTGGCCAGATTCAGCAGGGGAATGGGCATATCCAGCGCGCCGAACACCCCCAGCTGGCCGATGAAGAAGTTGTTTTCATACAGGGTGCCCAGCATCACGGCCAGATACCGAAGCGGGTTTTTCAGCACAAACAGCAGCTGGGGCAGCTGGTCAGCCCCTTGGCTCACCCGGCCGAAATCGCCGTAATTGTACCGGAACACCACGCCGTACCACTCAAAAAAGCGGGTGACGGCCAGCGCCAGCGCCAGCCCCGCCAGCGCCACCTGCCATTTCTTCCACCGGGTTTTCCAGGCGGAGCGGGGCAGAATCAGCGGCAGGGCCAGCCACAGCAGGTTGATGTAGGGCTTGGCCACGTTGACCAGCGCAAAGGCCAGCAAAAACAGCCCCACGTCCCGGTCGGTGATCTCGTCCTTGCAGTAAAAGCTGGCCACCAGATAGTAGCAGCCCAGCAGCATGGCATCATAGCTGCAGCTGGCCGCCATAAACAGGCTCAGCGGCAGCAGCATCATGGCCAGAAACACCGGCTTGTAGCGCCTGCAGTTTTTCAGTGCCAGCCAGCACCAGAAGGCATAACCCGCCAGGTTGGCCAGCCGCGCCGCATATAGGCAGCACAAGGCCGAGCCGCCCAGCGTGCGGGCCGCAAAAATCGCCAGCGCCTGGGGCAGCATGGGCAGAATCATAAAGAACAGCGGTTCGCCCACCGGCTGCACGTCCCTGGTTTTGTCAAAGTAGGCGGCAAAGCCGTCGGCCACGCTCTCCACCGGGCCATCGCCCCGCTGCTTCAGGCCGTAGCCCTGGCTGGAGTACACCGTGGGGTTGCCGTCCTCATCCACACCGGCGGTCTGGCTGGTGTGGGCACTCACCCACGCGCCGGGAAAAGCGTCCACCAGGCGGGCCACATCCTCCGGGTAGGTGCGGGCGGCGTCAAAATCAAAGTGGCCCTCGCTGATGGACCAGCTGCGCAGGAAATGGCTCAGCTCGTCCGGCGTTTGCAGCGGCGGGTTGGCAAAGCAGAACAGCGCCCCGCACAGCAGGATGCAGGCCGCGGCCCGGCTGTCCAGCGAATGCAGGCGGCGCAGGCCAAGCATGGCCAGCCACAACACGGCAAACAGCCCGCACACCAGGCAGGTGAGCAGGCTGGGGGAAAGGCGGTCGAAATAATAGAACACCCGCCAGTAATACACAAGCCCCGCCCCGCAGCACAGCAGGGCGGCCAGCCCAAGCCCCCACCGCACGGCGGGGCGGGCCAGCTGCTGCCGGGCAAAGGCCGCTGTCTTCTGCATCATGCAAACCACCTCGGGCCCAGACTTACAGCATGTACTGGTCCGGCTTGTACCGGTCCAGGTTGCCCCGCAGGAACTCGATGGTGGCAGCCAGGCCCTGCTCAAACGTATAGGCAGGGGCCCAGCCGGTCATGGCGCGCAGCTTGGTGGAATCGCCCAGCAGGCGGTTCACCTCGCTCTTTTCGGGGCGCAGGCGTTCTTCGTCGCAGACGATGTGGGCGTTGGGGTTGATCTGGGCGATCAGCTCGTTGGCCAGGTCGCCGATGGAATGCTCCACGCCGGTAGCGATGTTGATCTCCTGGCCGATGGCCTGCTCGCAGCCGGCAATGGCCATAAAGCCCGCGGCGGTGTCCTTCACATAGTTGAAGTCCCGGGTGGGGGTCAGGCTGCCCAGCTTGATCTCGGTCATGCCGCTGAGCAGCTGGGTGATGATGGTGGGAATCACGGCCCGGGCGCTCTGCCGGGGGCCATAGGTGTTGAAGGGCCGCACAATGCTCACGGGCAGATCAAAGCTGCGGTAGAAGCTCTCGGCCAGCCGGTCGGCGCCGATCTTGGTGGCGGAGTAGGGGCTCTGGCCCTGGTAGGGGTGCTTTTCGTCGATGGGCACATACTGGGCTGTGCCGTACACCTCGCTGGTGGAGGTGACCAGCAGCCGCTTGGTGCCCACCTGCCGGGCCGCGTTCAGCACGTTCAGGGTGCCCTTAATGTTGGTGTCCACATAGCTGTCGGGGCTGTGGTAGCTGAAGGGAATGGCGATGAGAGCAGCCAGATGGTACACCACGTCCTGCCCTTCCATGGCGCAGCGCACGCCGTTGGGGTCACGGATGTCGCCCATGAACACTTCGATCTCGCTGCGGATCTCCTTGGGCAGGGTATCGATCCAGCCCAGGGTTCCGAAGGAGTTGTAGTAGCAGAAGGCCTTGACCTTCTCGCCCTTTTTCACCAGTTCTTCAGTGAGGTGGCTGCCGATGAAGCCATCAGCGCCGGTAACCAGTACGGTATTGGACATAAAAGCGTCCTCCTTTATCTTAAAAAGCATCCTGCAAACACAGCCGCCCGGCACAGCGCCCGGCAGGCCATAAAAAGGCATGATAATTGGTATCAGTATACTATAAACGCGCCGAGAGTTCAACCGCACAGCGGCAGCTTCCATCTTTGCCGCGTTCCGCGCCACGGTTTGCCCCGCACAAAGGCAAAGCGCCCCCTCCGAAGCGTTTGGGCTTCAAAGGGAGCGCTTTGTCGGTCAGAGAGCGGCGGGCGTTTCCCGCCGAAGGGAGCAGGGAGGTGGGGCCTTGGCAAAGGCCGCCCGGTCAGCCCGCGCCGGTGTTACACCGCCGCGGCCTTTCTCTTCTGCAGCTGCTGCCACACGCCCACCAGCACGACCACCAGCACGCCGCACACGTCGGTGATGGTGCCGGGGTAGATGAGCATCAGGCCGCCCAGCACGCTCAGAATGCGCTGCACCGGGTTCATCTCCTTCAGCATATAACCCTCAATGCCGGCGGCAATGCCGAACATACCAATGCAGGAGGTCAGGCACACCTGCGCCACCTCAAACACGTTGGTGTCAATGAACAGCATCGCGTTGTTGAAGGCGAAGATGTAGGGCACGATGAAGGCCGCAATGGCCAGACGGCTGGCGTTGAAGGCGGTCTTCATGGGGTTGGACTTGGCAATGGCCGCGCCCGCGTAGGCCGCCAGGGCCACGGGAGGCGTGATGTCGGCCACGATGCCGAAGTAGAACACGAACATATTGGCCGCGATCACGTTCATGCCCATGCCGTTGATCAGGATGGGCGCGCAGGTGGTGGCCATGATGACGTAGTTGGCTGTGGTGGGCACACCCATGCCCAGCAGGATGCAGCACAGCATGGTGAGGAACAGGGCAATGATGAGGGTATTGCCTGCAACGCCCACAATGGCGGTGATGAAGATCTGGCCCAGGCCGGTCATGGTAACCACACCGGCGATGATGCCCGCCATGGCGCAGGCCACAGCCACCGACAGGGTGTTCTTACCGCCGTTCTCCAGCGCATCCACAAAGCGGGAAGGAGTCATGCGGTGTTCTTTGTTGATCATGCTCACGGCGATGGAGAGCACGGTGGCTACAATGGCGGAGAATGCCATGGTGTAGCCCGTGATGATCATGTAAACCAGGGCAACCAGGGGGATGAGCAGGTAAATCTTCTTGACCAGGTTCTTGAACTTGGGCAGCTCCTCACGGGGCAGGCCCTTCAGGCCCAGGCGCTTTGCCCGGAAGTGCACCATCAGGAAGATGCCGCCGAAGTACAGGAACGCGGGCAGAATGGCGCGCACCACAATGGCGGAATAGGGCACATCGCAGTATTCGGCCATCAGGAAGGCCGCCGCGCCCATAATGGGGGGCATGATCTGGCCGCCGGTGGAGGAGGCCGCCTCAACGGCGCCCGCAAACTCACCGGGATAGCCGGTTTTTTTCATCAGAGGAATGGTGATGGAGCCGGTGGTCACGGTGTTGCCCACGGAAGAGCCGGACACCATGCCGCACAGGGCGCTGGAGATAACGGCCACCTTGGCGGGGCCGCCGGTTGCCCAGCCGGCCAGCGCGTTGGCGCACTGGATGAAGAAGTCGGAAATGCCGGTGGCCTCCAGGAAGGCGCCGAACACGATGAACAGTACAATGAAGGTGGAGCAGACGCCCACGGGGGTGCCGATCACGCCGGTGGTGGTGTAGAACAGGTTGTAGATGATGCGCCGCAGCACCTTATAGGTGATGGGCGTGCTGGTGGCAAAGGCGTAGATCACAAAGCAGCTGGCCACGCAGATGATGGGCAGGCCCACCACGCGGCGGCAGCATTCCACCAGGATCAGAATGCCCAGAATGCCCAGGGCCACCTCCAACTCGCTGATGCGGGTGGCGTGGTCCACAATGGTGCGGAAGTTCACCACATAGTAGAAGAAGCTTCCCGCGCCGACGATCATCAGAATCCAGTCATACCAGGGGATGTGGTTTTCGCGGCTGTCGCCCTTTTTGGCAGGGTACATCAGGAAAACCAAAATGAAGATAAAGCCCATGAACAGGCAGCGGCGGATGCGTTCATCCCAAACCGCAAACATATTCATGTACACCATAAATACGGTGAACGCACTGAGCAGGTAGCGGATAATCTTCTTCGGGGTTCCGGTCCAGTGCCGGGTATTCGACTCACGGTCGAACTTTTTCATCATCTCATCCACGTCGGCCGCGGTGCCCACATCGACAGCGCCGGAAGCCGGGGAAGTGTTGACGTCCTTCACTTCGTTCGCCATGCTCAAATTCCTCCTTGTTGCAGTATTTGCCCTATATTCCGCATCCGCCCGGGCCGGGCAAACGCCGGGTGGGCTGTCTTTTTAATTGCCGGGGAATCAGCGCCGGGGCCAGGGCGCTTCGTACACAAAGCGCACCAGCGAATTGCGCCCGCAAAGGTCGCGCAGGCTGATCTCCTCGCCGTTCACGGTCAGGATGTGGTCGCTCACCGTTCCCACAATGTACTGCAGGTTCGGCATGGGGGTGTCAAAGCCGGAAACGATCATGGAGCCGTCCTCCCCATAGGTCAGGGTCTGCCCCTCCTCGATCTGGGTCTGCACCCCGGCGCCAAAGCCGTAATAAATGGTGCGCACCACGGTGATCTGTCCATCCCGGATCTCGTACTCATCCGTGACCGGGCTTTTGTTCACCGAGTGGATGAACCCCACGCTGAAGCCCTCGCCCTCCCGCATCGGGTAGCGGGCGTACACCTCGCCGGTGGCGCCGTTTTTCAGCACCAGGCTGCCGGGCCGTGTAAAAATTCCGATTAAAAGAGCCGCCGCAACGACCAAAATCAGGATTGCGGCGGCCTTTTTCAGTCGGTTCGACTGTTGTTTCAATGGTTAGCCTCTGTGGTTCAGCTGATCTTGGAAACGTCCAGGCCCTGCTCGGTGTAGTACTTGGCAGCGCCGGGATGCAGTTTCACGGAAGCGCCGGCAATGGCGTTCTCCAGGGTCAGCTCGCCAAACTTGGGATGGCCGGTCTTCAGCTCATCCAGGTTGTCGAACAGGGCCTTGGTCAGCTCGTAGATGGCATCCTCGCTCACGTCGTTGGAGGCAATCAGGGTCGCCTGCACAGCCACGGTGGCAACGTCCTCATCCTGGCCGTTGTAAGTACCGGCGGGGATGGTGTTCTTGGTGTAGAAGGGGTAGTCCTTCATTAGCTGGGCAGCGTGCTCATCGTCGATGGGAATAACCACGATGTCCTTGGTGGTGGCCAGGTCAACCACGGCGGTGGTGGGGGCGCCGGCGGTCACGAAGGCGGCGTCGATCTTGCCGTCCTTAATGGAGTCGGCGGAGTCACCGAAGGAGGCGTTGACCTTCTTGATGTCGCTGTTGATGTCGATGCCGTAAGCGGCCAGGATCTGGGTGGCGTTGAACTCAACGCCGGAGCCCGCATCACCCACGGAAACGGTCTTGCCCTTCAGGTCGGCCACGGTCTGGATGCCGGAATCGGCCGAAGCGATGATCTGGCAGGTCTCAGCGTACAGGCAGGCCACGGTGCTGAAGGTATCAAACTTGCCGTCGCTCTCAAACAGGTCGGTGCCGTTGGCGGCGTAGTACATCACGTCGTTCTGCACGGTGGCCAGCTGAGAAACGCCATCGTCCACGTCCAGAATGTTGGCCTTGGAAGCGCCGGTGGAGGTCACGTTCAGCTGAGACAGGGTCAGCTTCGGGTTCAGAACGGACTGCATCACGCCGCCTACTGCGTAATAGGTGCCGGTGGTGCCGCCGGTGCCCAGAACCAGGGTCTCCGCGCTGGCGGGGGCCGCCGCGGAAGAAGCCTCGGAAGAACCGGCCTCAGAGGAGGCTGCCGCACTGCTGGAGGCGGAGCCGCCGCAGCCGGTGAGGGCCGCGCCGACCGTCATGGTCAGGGCGAGCAAGAGTGCCAGATGCTTTTTCATAATTTTTCTCCCTCTTTTCTCTGATGTTCTGTGGAAATTCCACATGCACTTGATGGTGCTATTATAACGGATATTCCTCGTTTGTGCAAATAATTCAGCGGGGCTGAGGGGGTGTTTGAGGCCATGTCCCGAAAGCCTTTTTCTAATTTTTCTTATTTTTATTTATGAATTTTTCTCATAAAACTTTCACGGAGATAAAATTTGTCCAAAAAATCCCTCATTTTAAAAATTTTTAAGATAATGTTGCAGCCAAATTTGCGCTGGCACTCTGTGCAAAGTTTCGCCGGATCTGTGGGTAAAAGTGCCGAATCGCCCGCAAGATCGCGGTTTTTTCGCGCAGTTTCGCGGCTTTTGTGCTGTAAAGCGTTGCTGTGATTTTTTTCACAACACTGCCGCGCACCCGTTTGCCTTGCAGCAAACAATACAGGTATTGCGGTGCGCACCCGTATATTTTTTCCCATTGTTTCGCCGGAAATCGACCGCGCCCCAGCTGCGGCCCGCACACAGAAAAACGGCCCCCGCCCCGGTGTGGGGCAGAGGGCCGTTTGGGCCGTATTGTTCAATTTGCCAACCGAGCGTACCGCCGGCCGGTGCCGGCATTTGCACAGTCGGTCACTCCTGAACGGGCAGCGGGTGATTGGCGGGCCAGGTGACCGGCTGGCCGGTCAGCACCTCCACCACACCCTGGCAGGCAGCGCGGCAGCTGCCCTGCACCGCCTGTTCCACGGCTGCCGCCACGTGCGGCGTGAGGAACAGCCCCGGCTGAGCCAGAAGCGGGCTGTCCGGCGGCAGCGGCTCGGTGCGGAACACATCCAGCGCCGCCCCGGCGATCCAGCCTTCTTCCAGCGCCTGGATCAGGTCCTCTTCCACCACCAGGTCGCCCCGGGAGATGTTCACGAAGGAGGCCGTGGGCTTCATCATGCGCAGCAGGTGCTTGTCCACCAGGTTCCGGGTCTCCGGCGTGCTGGGCAGATGCAGGCTCACCACATCCGCCTGCCGGAACACCGCCTCGATGTCCGCCGCAGGGCGAATGCCCGCGGGCGGGGCCTCCGGGTCCATGGCGGGGTCGTAGCCGATGACCTTCATGCCGAAGCCCAGGCTGGCCTTCTGGGCCACCCGGCTGCCCACATGGCCGCAGCCGATCAGCCCCAGTGTGCGGCCGCTCAGCTCAAAGGTGTTGTGCAGCCCGTAGCGCACGTCAAAGTTGCCGCCCCGGAACACCCGGTCCACATAGGAAAAGCGCCGGGCGCAGGCCATAATCATGAACATGGTGTGCTCCGCCGCCGCATTCACGTTGCTGACGGGGGCGTACACCACCTGAATGCCCCGCTGGGTGGCCACGTCCATATCAATGCAGTCCAGCCCGATGCCCTGCTTGCCAATGGCCTTCAGGCCGGGGCAGGCATCCATCATCGCGGCACTTACCCGGTCAGCCCTGGTAAGAATGGCCGCGGGCCGCTCCCGCTGCATCTCCTCGATCCATGCGCTTTCTCCGGCGCCCTTGGCCACAACCACTTCCAGCCCGGCATCCCACAACAATTTTTTGCCCGAAACATCTGCGTCCCGCAGCAAAAACACCTTTTCGCCCATACGCCCTCCTTGCGGCGCTTGTTCAATCCGGAACGTCCTTCCCGCCTTGAGGCTTTGCGCCCCAAACGGCAGGGAAGGCCCGCTTGCCTGTTTTCAGTCTCATTCTTTTTCAAAAACAAGCTCAAATGCAAAATTATTATCGCCGATTGCGGCAAAAAATACAATAGAGATGTGGGATTTTGTTCAAATCCGCTTGCCCAAATCTGTGCATTCTGCCCATGCGGTGCAAGAGAGAGCGCCTACGGCGGCGGCCTTTTTTGCGCAGAGGCGCCGGGCAGGGGAGGAGCCCCTGCCCCGGCAAACACGCCGAAGCGCCGCGGATGAGGCACCGCCCGCCGTTCTGCCGCGCGCCCTGCATCAGGGCCGGGGCCAAAAGCGCTCCCCCCGCGGCAATCCCCCATGAAACAGGACAAGGCACCCCGCCCGCAAATGCGGACGGGGTGCCTGTACCATCCCGGCTGATAAGAGAGCCTGGGGGCTCGTCCGGCTTGTGCCGGCAATCACCCTATGGGGTATGAACCCCCGCTCTGTTCCAGCTTATTGAGTTTGGCAATTTTTGGTGTAACGATTACACCCAACCCTGAGCCATCATGGCGTCGGCAACCTTCTGGAAGCCCACGATGTTGGCGCCGGCAACCAGGTTGTAGCCCAGGCCGTAGCGCTCAGCAGCAGCAGCGGAAGAATCATGGATGTTCTTCATGATCTGACGCAGCTTGGCGTCAACTTCCTCAGCAGTCCAGCACAGATGCTCCTGGTTCTGGCTCATCTCCAGACCGGACACGGACACGCCGCCGGCGTTGACAGCCTTGGAAGGAGCAACGATCATGTTCTTCTGATCCATCAGGTAACGCAGAGCGTCGTTGGTGGTGGGCATGTTGGCAACTTCGATGTAGTACTTGATGCCGTTGGCAACGATCTTCTTAGCCTGCTCCATGTTCACATCGTTCTGGGTAGCAGCGGGCATGATGATGTCAGCCTTGACGCCCCAGGGCTTCTCGCCGGCCACGAACTGGCAGCCGAACTTGTCAGCGTAATCCTGGACCTTATCATGGCCGGAAGCACGCATCTCCAGCAGGAAGTCGATCTTCTCCTTGGTGCAAACGCCATCGGGATCGTACACGTAGCCGTCGGGGCCGGACAGGGTCACGACCTTGGCGCCCAGCTGAGCAGCCTTGGTGCAGATGCCCCAGCACACATTGCCGAAGCCGGAGGCAGCAATGGTCTTGCCCTCGATGGTGTCGCCCTCGTGCTGCAGCACGCTCTCCAGGTAGTACACAGCGCCGAAACCGGTAGCCTCAGGACGAACCAGAGAACCGCCGAAGCTCAGGCCCTTGCCGCTCAGAGCAACGTTCTCGCTCATGCACTTAATGCGGCGATACTCACCGTACAGGTAGCCGATCTCACGGCCGCCGACACCCAGGTCGCCGGCGGGGCAGTCGACCTCGGGTCCGATGAACTGCCACAGGCCATGCATGAAGGCCTGGCAGAAGCGCATGATCTCGCGATCGCTCTTGCCGCGAGGATCGAAGTCGGAACCGCCCTTAGCGCCGCCCATGGGCAGGCCGGTCAGGCTGTCCTTGAAGGTCTGCTCGAAGCCCAGGAACTTCACAAGAGACAGGTTGACAGTGGGATGGAAGCGCAGGCCGCCCTTGAAGGGGCCGATGGCGCTGTTGAACTGCACGCGGTAGCCACGGTTGACATGGGGCTTGTGGTTGTCGTCTTCCCAAACAACGCGGAACTCGATAACGCGCTCAGGCTCGATCATACGCTCCAGCAGAGCAGCTTCCTCGTACTCGGGATGCTGATCGATGACGGGCTCCAGGCTGCTCAGAACTTCTTCGACAGTCTGCAGGAACTCGGGCTCCTGGGCATTCTTGGCCTTGGTCTCGGCCAGCACGCGCTCAATGTACTTGTTCATTGTTTCTTACCTCCTGATTTCCCACGCCGTTTCGGCGTGGATCAAAAAATAGAATAAAATGAGGGATGGTGGTTTGGCTCTCTGGCAAGAGCCGCTTACTATACTAACCGATCCGCCCTGAGGTTTAGCCCAGGAAGGACAGGAAAGCCGTGATGATCATGCTGTTGAAGAAGTCAATAAACAGGCTGCCCACCAGAGGCACCACGAAGAAGGCGCGGGGAGCGGGACCATATTTATTGGCAACGGCCTGCATGTTGGCCATTGCATTGGGGGTAGCGCCCATGCCGAAACCGCAGGTAGCGCTGGAGAAAACGGCGGCCTCGTAATCGCGGCCCATGATGTTGAACACCACGAAGTAGGTGAAGATCGCCATCAGGACGGTCTGAGCCAGCAGCATCACGATCATGGGGATTGCCAGGTCAGCCAGCTGCCACAGCTTCAGGGCCATCAGGGCCATGGCCAGGAACAGGCTCAGGCTCAGGTTGCCCAGAGCGTCGATCTCAACCATAGGAGCTTCAATGTGGGCAGCGTCCACGATGTTGCGGATGACCGCAGCCACCAGCATGGCGCCGATGTAGCTGGGCATGGTCAGGCCGGCATCCTGGATGAACTTGGACACAACAGCGCCCAGGCCGATGGCAATGGCGAAGTACAGGGCAGCGTTCAGGAAGCGGTCGTTCTCAACGGCCTGGGTGGTGACCACCGGCTGGTCGTCCTGAGCCACAGCATTCTCAGTGGAATGCAGGCCATGCTTCTTGATGCGGGCGCTGGCGATGGGGCCGCCCAGCATGCTGCCGGCCACCAGGCCGAAGGTAGCAGCTGCGATGGCCACGGTAGCAGCACCGGTAACGCCCAGGTTCTCGATCAGGGGACCGAAGGAACCGGCAGTACCGTGACCGCCGACCATGGGAATAGAACCGATGCACAGGCCCAGACGAGGATCCAGACCGAAGGCAGCGGCCATGCCGGTGCCCAGCACGTCCTGCAGGAGGACCAGCACAATGGAGACCGCCAGGAAGATGACGACCTGGATGCCGCCCTTCTTCAGCAGCTTGAAGCTGGCCATAAAGCCAACGCTGCAGAAGAACACGGTCATGAAGAAGCTCTGCAGGGTGCCATCAAAGCTGATGGTGGCAATTCCGGCAGCGTACAGGCCCAGGTGAACCAGAGCGTACACGATGCCGCCCACCACGGGGGCGGGGATGCAGTAGTTGCGCAGCAGGGGGACCTTGCTCACGATGAAGCGACCCAGCAGCAGCACGATTGCCGCAATGGCAGTTGCATGGTACATGTTCAGATTGATTTCCAACAAGTTACATTCTCCTCTTTTCTCTAAAGATTTCTCACACGTAGGGAGGAAGCTCACTCTTTCTCCCGATGCCTAGAGTGTAATGCAACTGCAACAAAAACCTACAAAAAAATACCACGCACACCTTGCTGTTTTGCCGTTTTCGCCAGAACTTTGGCTAATTTGCTGTGCTTTGCTCTGCCTCCTTTGGCGCTTTTGACGATGGTTTCGGGGGGGTTCTTCACAAAGTGTCGAAAACCTTCCACAGGGGGTGTTCCTTCAAAAACGAGGATTTTTTCCGCATTGCGGAACGGTTTTCGCTCTTTGGAACAAGCCGCAGGCAGAGCGCCGGCTGCCCGGCGTCTGCCCCTGGCTTTGGGGCATCTGCCCCGGTTGTATCTTTACCGAGCCGCAGGGCCTTAGCCCAGGAAGCTCAGGAAAGCCGTGATGATCATGCTGTTGAAGAAGTCGATGAACAGGCTGCCCACCAGAGGCACCACGAAGAAGGCGCGGGGAGCGGGGCCGTAGTTCTTGGTCACGGCCTGCATATTGGCCATGGCGTTGGGGGTAGCGCCCATGCCGAAACCGCAGGTGGCGCTGGACATAACGGCGGCCTCATAGTCGCGGCCCATCACGTTGAACACCACGAAGTAGGTGTAAACGGCCATCATTGCGGTCTGCGCCAGCAGGATGACGATCATGGGGATGGCCAGATCCACCAGCTGCCACAGCTTCAGGCCCATCAGAGCCATGGCCAGGAACAGGCTCAGGCTCAGGTTGCCCAGGGCGTCGATCTCGATCATGGGAGCTTCCACATGGGCGGCGTCCACGATGTTGCGGATGATGGCGGCAACCAGCATGGCACCAATGTAGCTGGGCATGGTCAGGCCGATGTCCTGCAGGAACTGGGAAACCACAGCGCCCAGGCCGATGGCCAGCGCAAAGTAGAGGGCTGCGTTCAGGAAGCGATCGTTCTCGACCGCCTGGGTGGTAACCACTTCGCTGTCACTCTGGTTGATGGTGCCGCCGTCCGAATGCAGGTTGTGCTTTTTGATGCGGGCACGGGCCACAGGGCCGCCCATCAGGCTGCCGGAGACCAGGCCGTAGGTCGCGGCCGCGATGGCCACGGTAGCAGCACTGGAAACGCCCAGGCCCTCCATCATGGGACCGAAGGAGCCGGAGGTGCCATGGCCGCCCACCAGAGGAATGGAGCCCATGCACAGGCCCAGACGGGGGTCCAGCCCAAACACGGCGGCCAGCCCGGTGCCCAGAACATCCTGCAGGACCACCAGCACAATGGCAACCACCAGGAAGATGACAACCTGAATGCCGCCTTTCTTCAGCAGCTTGAAGCTGGCCATGAAGCCAACGCTGGTGAAGAACACGGTCATGAAGAAGGTCTGCAGAGTGCCGTCAAAGCTGATGGTCAGCACACCGGCAGCGTACAGGGCCAGGTGAACCAGAGCGTACACCAGGCCGCCCACAACGGGCGCAGGAATGCAGTAGTTGTTGAGGGCGGGGACCTTTTTGATGATCCAGCGGCCCAGCAACAGTACCAATGCCGCAATAGCGGTTGCATGGTACATGTTCAGATTGAGTTCAAACATTCGATTCTCTCCTCTTCTCTCAAGATTTCTCGCACCCGGAAGGTTCTGCACCTTCCGTTCCGTTGAGAAGAGTGTACTGCGCGTCTGTCAAAAATCTACAAAATCAACGCCGTGAGACGAATTCTTCTGTGCATTTCGGCAAACACTTCAGATTTTCTCGAATGCATTGTGCAATTGCTGAACGTTTGAGCACCACGCATCGCAATCTATCAAAGATTTGTAGAAAAAGCTTGTGTTGTTTGAAGGGGAAGCCGCTTCTGATCGAAGCGCTTACTCCTCCATGATGATCATCAGCCCGTCCAGGAACTTCTTCAGGCTGACCTTGCCGCCGGCCGTGCGGCGGCCGCGGATGTGATCCATCTCCGCCCGGATCTCCTCAAAGGGGAACAGACTGCCGGAATAGCGGGAGAAGGTCTCGTTGGTAAAATCCTCACAGCCCATGTGGGCCAGATTGACCATGCCGACCGCCACCGCGCGGCGGGCCCGCTGCTCCATGTTCTTGGGGGTGGGGCACAGGGCCTCGCACAGCTGGCCCACACTGGTCTGGGCCACGGTCAGATGGTTCTCATACAGATAGCCGCACATCTTCAGAATGTCGGCCGAGCCCTTCTCGCCGGACATTCCCAGCGAACCCAGCACGTTCTGTACCCGGCGCAGGCGCTGGGTTTCGTCGCTGGGAGGCGCAGGCTGTGCACTGCTTGTATTGCTGAACATACTGCGGATGTTGGCCAGCGTGCGCTCGTTTTCCACCTGGCGGGAGGCGTTTTGAATCACGCCCCGCACCTCCAGCAGGTTGATGGGCTTGGAAATAAAGAAGTCCACTCCGGCGCTGTACGCCTTGCCGATGAGGGTCTTTTCCGACACCTGGCTCAGCATGATGCACTTGGCGGTGCAGCCCTGGGCGCGCAGGTCGGTCACCACTTCGATGCCGTCCCGCTGGGGCATAAAGAAATCCAGCATGATCACATCCGGCCGGGTGGCCAGAATTTCGGCGGTGGAGGGCATACCGTCGGCGGAATCGCCGCAGATGATGCCCAGCTTCTCGCCGGTGATGATCTGGGTAAGGTTGTGGATGATGGAGGGATCGTCTTCCAGAATGTAGATCCGGATCATGAATGTACTTCGTCCTCCTTTGCTTTCTTTGCGGTTTCAGCCAAGTTGGCCGCCGGCACCCGCACCCAGAAGGTGGTGCGCTCGTTCTGGATGGAATCCACCCAGACGCTGCCGTCCAGCTGCTCTTCCAGCGACATTTTCGCGCCGGTCAGGCCCATGCCGCGGTAAATATTGCCGGTTTTGGAATCGAATTTTGTGGAATAGCCCATCTGGAACACCTTGTCCAGCTGATCCGGCGCAATGCCGGGGCCGTTGTCGCTCACCTGAAGCAGGTAATCGCCGTCCACCCGGTCGGCCCGGATGCGCACCACGCTGCCGGGTTTTACCCCTGCCGAAGCGATGGCCTCGATGGAGTTGTTCACCAGGCACCGCAGCACCGACATCAGCAGGTAGTGGTGGCGGGTCATAAAGTCCACACTGTGCTCAAAGTCCAGCCGGATGTCCAGCTTTTCCTGTTCCAGCATCCGATAGGTGGATTCCCGCAGGATGTGCAGCAGGTCGGCAAAGCGCATCAGGGTGTCCTCCCCGTCCTCGCCCAGCTGGGTCTGAATGCCCTGGGTGATGCGCAGATAGTCCTTTTTCACATCGTGCACGTCACAGGCAATGTACAGCGCCAGCTTTTTCACCTCGGGGGGAATGTCCAGCAGACTGAGCTTTTCATATAATGTATAGGCATTTTTTACAATGCCCTCGATGTTGCCGCAGCTTTTCTGCATGAAATACAGTTCGGTGCGCAGGCTGGTTTTCATCAAAAACAGCCGCTGATACCGCTCTTCATGCTCGGAGTGGGTCAAAAGGTCGTGGTAGCGGCCGTACACCGCCAGCAGCACAATGGCCAGCACACCGCGGCCTAGGGCGATGACCGCCAGAATCAGGTAGAAGTTGAGGCTCTCCTCCAGTTCCAGCCGGACCAGCACCTCGCCGACGTTGGCCAGAAAATCGCACAGGGCGATCTGATACCAGAGCTTATTATAATGGTAGACGTACCGCTGGCGCACGATCAGCCCGAACAGAAGGCCGTAAAATACGTAATACAGGCCGCCGGGCAGGTTGGCCAGCGCCGCATTGGCCAGCACGGTGCCACGGGCCGTGCTGTACAGCGCACGGAACACCCACACCGCCGCACCGGTTGCCACGCCCACCTCCCAGGCGGGGGTTTCCCGGCTGATGGTGAGCAGGAAGAAGGGGAACAGTACCACAGCCAGCGAAATGCGGAAATCGCTGATGACGAAATGCAGGCCAAGCTCACTGAACAGCACAATGACCAGCGCCACCAAGCCGTTCTGTTTCCAATGCTTCAGCCAGTTTAATTTCATGCAGGGTCCCTTCCGTTTATCTTCAGAAATGCCGCCGGAGAAAGCGCATTCCGACCTGCGGGATGCGCGGCCCGGGGCCAATTCGATCACCATAATTTAATATTTTAAAAGTTCACCCTTACTATACCATATGATTTGAAACCTGTACAGAGGCCAACCCGTATTTTGCGCCATAAAAAGCGGAATATTTGCTTTATAAAGTTAATCCCTTTTCTTTCATAAAAAAGCAAATTGTGCCCAGTTTCGGGCTTCACTTTTTTAATTTTTTGTGAGTTTTCCCGATGTTTTTTGAATCTTGTCGTTTTGTCGTGTGTTTTTTGTCAAACTGGCAGAACATACAAAAAGCGCACCCCGCCTTTGGGCAGAGTGCGCAGCTTACAAAGCGGTTTCAGAAGCCTTCCCCCTCACTCCTCCCGCCATTCCATCACGTCCGCCAGCGGCTTGCGGGGGCGGGCCTTGGGGGCTTCGTCCGGCCAGCCCAGAGCCACCGCGCCCACCAGCCGGTGCTCGGTGCCCACAAAACGGATCAGTTCTTCATAGGCATAGCCGGTGTTGCCGATCCACAGCGTGCCCAGCCCCAGCTCGGCGGCGCGGATCAGCAGGTTCTGCATGGCGGCCCCCACGGCCAGATCGTCGTACATGGCCATGAAGCGGCTCTCCGGGGTTCCGGCCTCAAAGGGCGAGGCGGCGTTGGTGTTCAGCACCAGAATCACCACCGGGGCCGCGCGCATGGTTCGCAGGGTGGCCCCCGCATAGACAAGGCCGCTGGCCAACCCGGGCAGGGCCGCGTTTTCGCCGGTTTCCCGGGCAATGCCCTTTTCCATTTCGTCCAGCAGGGCGGCCTTGGCCGCACCTTGATACACCAAAAACTTCCAGGGCTGGCGATTTTTGCCCGATGGGGCCAGAATCGCCGCCCCCAGCACCTCTTCAATGGCTTCTCGGGGCACCGGGTCGGGTTTGTATTTTCGGATGCTCCGGCGCTGCCGGATGCCTTCCAGATCGCTCATGGCTTCTCCTTTCTGCCCGGGGCAAAAACGGCCCTGCACGCCCCGCGGCGGCAGAGCCGTTTCCATCGTTTTGTCCGCCCGGTTTTTACACCAGCGCGGCCTCCATGCTGTGGGCAAAGGCCTCGGCCCGGTCCACAATGCCGGGGCGGGCCATCAGCTCGCCCGCCTTGTTGGCGGTTTCCATCATCACAAAGCGGGGCGGCAGATAAAAGCCCTTGTTCATGTTCAGTGCGCCGATCAGCTGCCGGGCCAGCAGGTCACTGCCGGAATAGCCCGACACCACCAGCGCAAACAGCGCCTTCTGGCGGAAGCTCTGGGTGCGGTACAGGGCCGTAAGCCGGTTGATGAAGGCCGTCAGGTTGGCATTGAGCGCATCGTTGTAGTTGGGGCAGATCATCACCACCGCGTCCGCCGCGCGCACGGCGGGGTAGACCTCCTCCACCATCAGGCCGCCGTAAAAGCAGCTGCCCTGCTCGCCGAAATGCAGGCACATCTTGTAGGGGCAGCCGCCGCAGTCGGCCACCGCGCCGTTGCGCAGGCCGATCTCGTCCGTCTCCCAGCCGGGCAGGCTCTCCCGGATGAGGTGCCACAGGGCAAAGGTGTTGCTGCTTTTGTGGCTGGAGGCGTGCAGCACTGCCAGCCGGGGCGCCCCGTGGCGCTGAAACTCGAAGCTCAGCAGCCGGTCCGCCAGGTCCCGGGCGGCCGCCTGATAGGCGTGCAGCGGGTCGGTGCCCAGGTTGGCGGCCTTGATGTCAAAGTTGTGCAGGGTGAGGGTGGCCTCCACCAGCGGCGCGCCGATGAAGGCGCAGCCGCACAGGTTGGCCGCCAGCACCAGCTCCCGGCTCAGGGTCTTGGTGTAAAGTTCGCTCTGGCCGTCCACAATCGCCGCACCAAGGCAGCCCTCCAGGCAGCCGGGGTGGTTTCGCAGCCAGGCCAGCATCCGATAATACTCCAGGTTCACGCCGTCCGCCCCGATGGCCACGGCAAACAGCACCCGCCGGCCCGTCACCGGGCGCAGGGCCTCGGCCGTTTCCACCGTCTCACACCGGCGGCCCGCCAGCGCCCCGGCCAGTGCCTGCTCCATGCGGGGGGCCTGGCCGGCCCGGGGGCGGATCACCAGCAGCGCATCCTCCTGCCCGCTCATTTCAGGGCAGCCAGGCCGGCTTCCGCCTGGCGGATGCGCTCAAACAGGGCGGCGGGCATATCCAGCACCTCGGTCTCCAGCCCAACGGCGGTGTACCGGGTGCGGCAGCCCATGTAAATGCCGCCGAAGTACACCGCGCCGTAGTGCCACTCGCCCCGCAGGGTGAGCAGAATGCTGATTGCGCCGGAGGACAGCGCCGGGGCCACATAGGGCTTGTAGCCCAGCGCCCGCATCTCCATGTTGGCGGTGACGGCCAGCTTGGTGAGGGCGCGGCTGCGCTCGTCGTCGTAATTGGCGATGGAGTTGGCGATCACCAGATCCTGGCCGTGGGGGCCAAAGGCGCGGCCCTCGGTCAAAAAGTCGCCGAACAGTTCGGGCTGGCGCTTGGCGTAGTAGGCGGCGCGGGCGTTCATCACGCCCAGGCCGTAGCCCTGCACCTGCTCGGGCCGCAGGCCCTTGCCGTCAAAGTTTCCGTTTTCGTCGGTGTTGCTGGCCTGCCAGGCGGCGCGGGCCAGGGCGTCCACCGGGTCGCTCACCACGCAGAACAGCCCCTTGAAGCCCGCCTCGCGGGCCTGCTTGGCATACTGGCTCACAATGGCCTTGTTGTTCTCGTACTGGGCCATGCGCACATCCTTCACGCCGCTGCCCACCGGGGGAATGCCCTTGCTGGCCACGAACACGAACACATCGCAGTCCATGAGCTTGTCCATGGGCACCACGTCCACCGGGGGCAGAGCGTCATAATTCCAGGGGAAGGCGATCTGGTTGATCTCGAACTCCCAGCGGGCGGCGGCCTTTTCGTTCACATCGCAGATGCCGATGGAGTCCAGCACATCCGCGCCCATCAGCCGCAGGCCCAGCAGCAGGGTGCTGCCCACATCGCCCAAAGCCAGCAGGTGCAGCCGCTGTTTCTTTTTGGGGGCCGCCGGGGCCAGCAGGCTCTCCCAGGCGGGGTGCGCCAGGTTCACCGCCCGCAGGCGGCCCTGCTCGGCCGCGTCGGCCACGGTGCCGTCGGCCAGGCCCCGCTCCAGCGCGGGCATTGCCTTGCCGTTCAGCCAGGCCACGTCCTCGGGGGCGGCCAGGGTGCGCAGGTCGTTCACCTTCCAGCTGGCCCGGTTGCGGGTCAGATCCTCCCGGCGGACCAGATAGTTCAGCACTCCGTCCCCCAGCTGGCCCGGCTGGGCCGCAGGGTAGGGCAGCTCTTCGGCGCTGCAGCACAGCGCGCCGCCGATTTGATAATAATTCAGCATAATTGTTCCTCCTGTACGGGGCACATTCCCCATTCCCTAATTCCTATTTCTCTCTTTTCATTATAAGGGCAGGCGCCGCGGCGGGCAAGGCTTTGCCGGTACCACGGCGCGCGAAAGCATTTTATTCGCCGCCCAGCGCAAAGGCGCGGGTGCGCCGCAGCAGTTCCAGATCGTTTTCCAGATACACCGACGGGGCCAGATTTTCATCGTAGCTCATGCAGCTTCCCTTGTCCGGGCACAGCGGCAGGATCACCGCCTCGCTCAGGCGGGCCAGCGTCAGGTTGCGGCCGTACTGGGCGCGGTACAGGCCCTCCAGCATCCGGAACAGATCCCGGGCGTTCTCCAGGCAGCACTCGGAGAAGTCAAACAGGGCTTCCCGGCCGCAGCCCTCCAGCCGGGGGGTGGTGTAGGGCAGGATCATGTTGATGGAGGGCTGCAGGCCCGCCGCCTGGCGGGTGGGCCGCCGCACCGTGTCGCCGCCGATGAAGGGATACAGGGTGGACTCCACAAACCAGTGGCGCAGGGTGGGAATGGTGTACACGCTCTCCACCGGCAGGCCCCAGTCGGCCATGCTGTCCCATCCGTAGCCGGAAAGCATTCCCACCAGCACGGTGCGGATCTCCACGCCCTCCTGCCTGAACAGGGGCAGAATGGCCTTCAGGCGGCCCGCGTGGTGCAGCAGGTCATCCACCAGCACCACCGGCCGGCCAAAGGACTTGATGGCCCGGATCTGGCTGATCAGGGGGCTGTACCCGGGGAACGGCTCGATGGCATCGCGGGAGAGGTCCGGCTCGTACACCTTGTCGGTGTGCAGGGTCTTGGTCACGGTGTTGGGCACCACCCGCCCGCGCAGAATTTTGCCGAAGGGCACGCACATCACCGGGCCGAGCACCCGGGGCTGGGTCGGCTCACGGGGCACGCCGTTCAGCTGGGTAATGCGGTCCACCATGCGCTGCATGATGGAGCCGGAGGGCAGGCTCAGCACCAGCTTGCCCGGGTACATACGGGTCATGGTCAGCTGCAGGCGGCGGTGCGCGGCCCGGCAGGCGGCCAGGGCCCGCTCATCGCTGGCAAAGGGCTCCTTCAACGTGGTGGCCAGGTTCTGCATCAGCACCAGGGGCTGGTGCATATCCACCAGCCACACCGGCCGCTCGCTCTGCTCGGCGGGTACAAAGCCCTGCCGCTCCAGCGCGTCCTTCAGGCCGTCGGCGCAGTGGTCGTCCAGCGGGGCGCACACGCCGTAGTTGCAGGTGTGGGCCAGGCTGGTGGCCACCGTCTCGGCCACCAGCAGCTGCCAGGCGTCCGGCAGCGGCTCGCCCCGCCGCAGGTATACCCCGCTGATGAGCAGAATGCGCCCACAGGCGCTGCGGCGCACATGGTCGGCCAGCTTCAGGTCATGCAGCGTGCTGAACAGCTGTTCCGGCTGCAAAAAGCGCAGGCGGGCGAAGCCCACGGGGGCGCCGTCCGGCAGGCACAGGGCCATCACCCCATCGCCGGTCTGAAGCAGGTCGGCCGCCAGCAGCCCGGCCTCGGGGCTTTCGCCCAGCACGCCGTGGGTCAGCTCCCGCAAAAAGCCAAATTCCGGGCTGCGCTCGAACCGGAAGCGGAACTTCCGGTCCGGCAGGCCACGCTTGAACTTCGGCTCCCGCAGGTACAGGCCCCGCTGGTAGATAAACTGCTGGGCCACCGGGTCGATCAGATTGGAAATGTCCCGGTTCAGGTCGATGTTCTCCCGGATGCGGGTGGAGCTGATGTCCTCCAGATGGGTGGGCAGCTCCAGCTCCACCACCTTGCCGGTGATGAAATCCTTGGGGTCACGCTGGTGGTCCACCTCCCGCTCGGACTGGCTGGCCCGGCGGAACACGATGTGGTTCATGTTATGCACCGAGTTTTCCCGGGGCGGGGCCGTGTAGGCCGAGGCCCCGGCAATCACGTCGCTGCCCACCACCAGGTACACCTCCCGGCCGGGGAACACCGCCTTGAGCCGGGCCAGGTCGCTGGGGTTGGCGATGTTCACCGGAATCTCATCCGGGAACAGGTGCACGTGGAACATATCCGCCACCGACATACTCACGATCTGGCGGCGCACCAGATGGGGCTGGGTGTTTTTGGACCAGCTGAACTCGTCAATGGCCAGGTACACCTCGTAGCCCATATCCCGAATGGCCCGCACAATGCCCTTGTGGGACAGGGTAAACGGGTCAAACGTGCCGGGGAAGAAGGCCACCTTGTTCCAGATGCTCACGGGCAGGCGGCCGTTCTCCACATGGTAATTGGAGATGAAGCGGCAGATGTGGCTCAGGGCCGCGGCCCGGTAATACAGGCTGAGGATGGTGGGCTGATTCTCATCCAGGAAGAACAGCAGCTTCTGGAAGCACAGGCCGAACAGGCGGTTTTTCTCCGCCTCGCTCAGCCGGGTGCTGGCGAACAGCTGGCCCAGCAGCTGCAGCGCCTCCTGCCGCACCGTGACCCGGTGGCTGGCAAGGCCCCCCAGCAGGCAGCCCAGCAGCCGGTCGGCCCGGCGGCGGTTTTCCTCCGACGGCTCGGCAAACTGGCTGGCGTACACACCGTAATATTCCAGAATGACGGCCAGCGTGTCCAGTGCGCCGCACACAATGCGCTCGTTGGCGCTGGAAAGGGAAGCCCGCAGGTTCTCGATCAGCTCATCCAGCTGCTCCGGCGGCAGCCAGAGGGCAAACTCGCCCAGATATCGGGGAATGTACTTGGAAAACTCGTATTCGCCCACCTCCAGACCTTTCACCAGCTCCACTGAAATCTCGTTGCGCTGGTCCGGCGTGAGCAGCTTGACAATGCGCAGCAGCGCCGCGCCGGCATCGCACCGCACCACCACCTGTTCGCTCACCTTGATGAGGTTGCACAGATGGGTGGCAATGTGCAGGATGTGGTCGGTGTGGCCCTGGTCCACCTGATCGGCCAGCAGCTTGATGTTCACCGCCTTGATGATCCAGGGGGTGCCGGTTTTCAGGTTGTCCAGAAAAATTTCGCTCACCACATCGGTGCCGTACAGAACGCGCCGGTGCATGGTCACATCCAGTTCCAGATTGGAGAGGATGCGGTATTGCAGGAACAGGGTGGTCACGTCGTTTTCCACCGGCATTCCCGTGGCCAGCAGGGCAATGCGCCGGCGGCTGGGGTGGCCGTGGGGCAGCCGGGCCGTCAGCACCTTGAAGAAGCGTGCGGCCGAAATGCGCAGGGGCAGCGCGTCCCGCAGGAAGTAGAAGGCGGCAAACTCCACCAGCATCTCGATCTCTTCGTCGGTGCAGCGGTCCACCGGCAGGTCATACAGGGTATCCAGCAGGGCAAACGCCCCGCCGTCGCCCATGCGGCCGGGCTGGCGGTACCAGTCCAGCAGCCGCTGGAAGAACTCCGGCAGGTCCTCGGGCAGGGCGTGGGCCAGCAGACTGCCCACCACACCCTTCAGCGAATAGCCGATCCAGTTCTTGTGCTGGGCGGTGAGCTTGTGATCCGGCCGGATGATCCGGGCCAGGGTCAGCTCCCACAGGCTCAGGGCGGTCTGCTCGTTCACGTCGGGGGTATCGGCGGGGCGCTCTTTGCGGTAGCCCGCATTGAACCGGGCCACCACCTGGCCGGTCAAATCGGCGGCGTAGCGGCGGATGTCGCCCTCCCGGTGGCACAGCAGCTCATAGAGGAAGTCCAGCAGCTGGCTCTTCTGGGCGCCGCTCAGGTAGGTGGAATACTCCCGGAAAATGTCCAGATAGGCCCGGATGTTCTTCCAGTCCTTCTCGCTGCGGGCCGCCTCCAGAATGTTGCCGAAGCCCCGCTCATCCGCCAGGGTATGCATCACGTCCAGATTGTGGCGGATGCCCAGGAACACCAGGCTTTGAATGGTGTCGTCCACACTGCGCAGCACCACCGAGGGCAGCTCCTTCACCGGGGCCGGGTGGCCGGTCAGGTCCACGTCCACGCCCAGGCTGCGCATATAATCCTCAAAATCATGCAGCCGGGCGTACACAAACTGATACCGCCGCAGCTTTTTCGCGTCCACATTGTCCAGCTTGGAGAGGATGATCTGGAACGAGTCGTCCAGCCCGTAAATGCGGGTCACCTCCCGCCCGTCCGGCCCCCGCTCCTGCTTGGAGCGGAAGTCCGCATAGATGAGCAGCAGGCTTTCCACCGTCAGGTTTTCCGGCTCCAGGTCCCAAGTGGAGTGGTTGGCCGCAATGTGGGAGATCACCGGCAGGCCCATGCGGGTAAACCACTGGTCGGTGTAAAAATAGTGCAGGTAGGGCACCCGCTCGCCGGGTTTACAGCCATATTTGCCCAGGTCGTGCCCGGCGGCCGCACCGCTCACCAGCGCCAGATCCACCGGCACCCCGGCGGCAGCCAGGCCCCGGGCGGCGGCCATGGCCACATAGTGTACGCCCGCAATGTGGCTCAGGGTGCTGAAGGGAGTCGCCTCGTTGCCCAGGCGCAGCAGCTGGTAGATGTGCTGCTCCCGCCAGTCCTCCAGGAACCTCCGGTATTCCTCCGCCTGGGTGCAGCCGGAAAACTCCTCCTGGCTCAAAAAGGCAAAGTCATAGGCCGGGTCAAAGGGCAGGGCCTCCCGCTCATAGTCCAGCACCAGCCGCAGCACTTCCAGATAGAACAGCGCTGCCGCGCGGCAGCGGCCGTCCTCGGGCCGGGGGCCTAGGTCCGGGTACAGAATGCGGCTGGTGGTGCCGTAGATGTACACCAGCCAGCCCTTTTCCGGCTGCTCGGAGCCGGCCAGCCGCTCCATCTCCGGGCGGCACAGCTCCAGCACGTCGGCGCACAGCACCCGCCGGCGGATGGGCAGAACCCGGCCCAGCTTTTCCAGCCACACCTCCCGGTTCAGCAGGGCGGCGGCCTCCTTGCGGGTCAGGCCGCTGGCCGTGAGGAAGCGCTTGCCGGTGAGCCGCTGCGCCAGCTCGCCGTATGCGCGGGCAAGTTGTTTTTCCGTTTTCATGGGGAACTCCTTTTGCCGTAGTTCCAGGCCGTGCGCCGCATGGGGCCGCGCCGGCATTTCCCTCTTACATGTTTCTCTTAACTATATTCTTTAAGTATAGCATACCCGCCCGGCCCCCGGCGGCCCGGTTTATACGGCAGTTTGACGAAATGCGCGTTTTTTATTTGTGCAATCTGCGCATCACCCCTGCAATTTTACGCTGCTGAGATAAAGTGCCTGCCTGTGCGTTCGGCCTTATCCCAGGGCCACGTCCAGCGCCATCATCACCGCAAACCCCACCGCCAGCGCCGCCATACCGGCCCGGCCCCGGCCGCAGGCGGCGGGCACCAGCTCTTCCAGCGTGGCGCACAGCATGGCCCCGGCCGACATACTCAGCAGCCAGGGCAGTGCCCCGGCCACCGGGGCCGCCAGAAGGGCCGCCAGCACCGCACCCGCCGGCTCCACCAGGCCGCTGGCCGCGCCCGCCCCAAAGGCTTTGGCCCGGCTGGCCCCCGCCTGCCGCACCGGCAGGCTGACCGCCGCCCCCTCGGGGATGTTCTGCAGTCCGATGCCCAGCGAGAGGGCCGCCGCCCCGGCCAGGGCCTCCGGATCTCCCGCGGTTCCCAGAGCGGCCGCCAGCCCCACCACCATGCCCTCCGGCAGGTTGTGCAGGGTAATGGCCAGGGTCACCCGGCCCGCCCGGCCCCGCTCGCCCCGCAGAAGCTGCCCGGCTGCCGCCTCGGTGCCCATCAGCAGCGCCACCCCCGCCAGCAGCCCGGCCCCGGCCTGCCACCAGCCCGCCGGGCCGGCCCGCTCAATGGCGGGCAGCAGCAGGCTGAACAGACAGGCCGCCAGCATTACCCCCGCCGAAAACCCCAACAGCACCCGGCTGGCCCGCTCGCCCGCCGGGCGGCGCAGGGCCACCACCGCCAACGCCCCCAGCGCCGTACAGGCACAGGGAAACGCCGCCGCTTCCAACGCTGCCGCCACCAGCTGCACACCCATCAGCTCCCTTCCGTCTCGCTTCCGGGCACAAAAAAAAACGCCCGGCTCCCCATATATATGAGGAACCGGGCGTTTGTGTGCGAAGCAGCCGCCCCGGCAGCGGGGCCTTCTGCTTGGCTTAGTCCAGCTTCAGATCGTTTTCCTTGATCCAGCCCATGCGGCGCAGCACCTCGCAGAACACCACACTGAGCACCGCAGGCAGCACGAAGCACACCAGCACCATGGCGATCCAGTCCATGGAGGTAATGCCCGCCTTGGCGCCACTGGCCACATCGTTCACCCAGCCGGTGTATACGCCGATCTGGCCCACCAGGCCGCAGGTGCCCATGCCGGAAGAGATGGGCGCACCGTTCATCTGGAAGTGGAACAGGCAGGTGGCAATGGGGCCGGTGATGGCGCTGGCCAGCGTCGGGGGAATCCAGATGCGGGGATTGCGCACGATGTTGCCCATCTGCAGCATACTGGTGCCGATGCCCTGGCTTACCAGGCCGCCCACGCCGTTTTCTTTATAGCTCATCACGGCAAAGCCCACCATCTGGGCGCAGCAGCCGGCCACGGCCGCACCGCCGGCCAGGCCCGTCAGGCCCAGCGCTGCGCAGATGGCGGCGGACGAGATGGGCAGGGTGAGGGCCACGCCGATGATCACCGACACCACAATGCCCATGAAGAAGGGCTGCAGCTCGGTGGCCCACATGATGATGCCGCCGATGGAGCTGGCCGCCTTGCCGATGGCCGGGGCCCACCAGGCCGAGAGGGCCACGCCCACAAAAATCGTCACCAGCGGGGTAACCAGAATGTCGATCTTGGTTTCCTTGCTCACGGCCTTGCCGGCTTCCGCCGCAAGGATGGCCACAAACAGCACCGCCAGAGGGCCGCCTGCGCCGCCCAGCGCGTTGGAGGCAAAGCCCACGGTGATCAGGCTGAACAGCACCAGCGGGGGTGCCTGCAGCGCGTAGCCGATGGCGCAGGCCATGGCGGGGCCGCTCATGGCGCTGGCCAGGCCGCCCACGGTGTACGCCACGGCCTTTTCGCCGCTGCCCACGGTCACCACGGCCTGAGTGAGAAAGCCGATGCCGAACTGGGTGCCCACGGTGTTGATGATGGTGCCGATGAGCAGCGAGGCAAACAGGCCCTGTGCCATGGCGCCCAGCGCGTCAATGCCGTAGCGCTTGGCCGAAATTTCAATGTTTTTTCGTTTCAGAAATGCTTTGATGCCTTCCATAATGATTTCCTCTTCTTTTTTGCGGCGCGCCGCCCCAAAACGGCCCGCCGCAGCGGTTCAGGCCTTTGCCGGCCCTGAATATGGCCCGCCGCAGCGGGCACGCCTGTTATCATACCATACAGGTGTCAAGACATCAACCCCTTTTCCCGCACTTTTGCTGGACATTTGGGGCCTGCTTTCTGCACGGCAGAGTTTTTCTCATAGATATTCCCATTAAAAAGGAAGCGGGCGGCCCAAAACGCCCGCAGATTTACAATTTGGCCCCACCTCACGGTTTGACACGCTCCGTCTGCGCGGTGTATTATGATACATACTGACATTAAATCGGGCAGCACCGCATCCTGCGCGGAATTTACGCAGTGCCGCCCGAACCGTTCTGACAATTTTCACACTGGCCCGGCGAACCGGCCGGGCCGATGAATCGATCGGCGTTCCGGCGGGGCTGCACCCCGTTCCGGCCGCCCCAGCTGAGGTGGAAACAAGCATGTCTTTGATTACCAAACTGTTCGGCACCTTTTCGGATAAGGAGCTGAAGCGCATTCAGCCCATCACCCAGAAGGTGCTGGACCTGAAGCCCCACTATGAGGTCCTGAGCGACGAAGAGCTCCAGGCCGTCACCCCCGCGCTGAAGCAGCGTCTGGCCGACGGCGAAACCCTGGACGACATTCTGCCCGACGCCTTCGCCGCCTGCCGCGAGGCCAGCCGCCGGGTGCTGGGCATGGAGCATTTCCCCGTGCAGATCACCGGCGGCATCGTGCTGCACCGGGCCTGCATCGCCGAGATGCAGACCGGTGAAGGCAAAACCCTGGTGGCCACCCTGCCCGTTTATCTGAACGCACTGGCCGGCAAGGGCGTCCATGTGGTCACGGTAAACGATTACCTGGCCCGGCGCGACTCGGAGTGGATGGGCAAACTGTACCGCTTTATGGGCCTGACCGTGGGCCTGGTGGTGCACGGCGTCACCGCCGAGGGCCGCAAGGCCGCCTACCGGGCGGACATCACCTACGGCACCAACAACGAGTTCGGCTTTGACTACCTGCGCGACAACATGGTGGTGCAGAAGGAGCAGATGGTGCAGCGCGGCCACGCCTACGCCATCGTCGACGAGGTGGACTCCATCCTCATCGACGAGGCCCGCACCCCCCTGATCATCAGCGGCAGCGGCGGCGACTCCAGCGCCCTGTATCAGAAGGCCGACCAGTTCGCCAGCCGCCTGAAGAAGAGCGTCGTCACCGAGCTGGACGACAAGGAAGATCAGGACGCCCAGGCCGACGGCGATTACGTGGTGGACGAAAAGCGCCGCACCGCCACCCTCACCCAGGAGGGCATCAAGAAGGCCGAGGCCTTCTTCGGGGTGGAGAACATCACCGATGCCGACAACATGACCCTGCTGCACCACATCAACCAGGCCATCAAGGCCCGCGGCGTGATGAAGCGGGACATCGACTATGTGGTGCGGGACGGCGAGGTTATCATCGTGGACGAGTTCACCGGCCGCCTGATGATCGGCCGCCGCTACAACGAGGGCCTGCACCAGGCCATTGAGGCCAAGGAGGGCGTGAAGGTCGCCGCCGAGAGCAAAACGCTGGCCACCGTCACCTTCCAGAACTACTTCCGTATGTACGAAAAGCTGGCCGGTATGACCGGTACCGCCAGCACCGAGGCCGACGAGTTCAGCGAGATCTACGGCCTGAACATCGTCACCGTACCCACCAACCGCCCCCGCCAGCGGCAGGATATGCACGATGTGGTGTACAAAACCGTCAAGGGCAAGTACAACGCCGTCATCGAGCAGGTGGTGGAGTGCCATGCCAAGGGCCAGCCCGTGCTGGTGGGCACCGTGAGCATCGAGAAGAGCGAGCTTCTCAGCCGCCTGCTGAAGGCCAAGGGCGTACCCCACAACGTGCTGAACGCCAAGAACCACGAGCGCGAGGCTGAGATCGTGGCCCAGGCCGGCAAGAAGGGCGCCGTGACCATCGCCACCAACATGGCCGGCCGCGGCACCGACATCGTGCTGGGCGGCAACGCCCCCTATCTGGCCAAAACCAAGATGCGGGCCGAGGGCTTTACCGAGGAGCAGATCGCCGAGGCGGACGGCCACGGCGAGACCGACAACGAGGACATTCTGGCCGCCCGGGCCCGGTTTGAGGCCCTGCTGGCCGAGTACCAGCCCGCCATCAGCGCCGAGGCCGAAGAGGTGCGCGCCGCGGGCGGCCTGTTCATCATCGGCACTGAGCGGCACGAGAGCCGCCGCATTGACAACCAGCTGCGCGGCCGTTCCGGCCGTCAGGGCGACCCCGGCGCTTCCCGCTTCTTCCTCAGCCTGGAGGACGACCTGCTGCGCCTGTTCGGCGGCGACCGGGTGCAGGCCCTGATGGACACCCTGAATCTGGATGAGGACACCCCCATCGAGAACAAGATGCTCACCTCCACCATCGAGAGCGCCCAGAAGAAGCTGGAAGCCCGGAACTTCTCCATCCGCAAAAACGTGCTGCAGTACGACGACGTGATGAACCAGCAGCGCGAGATCATCTACGGCCAGCGCCGCAAGGTGCTGAACGGCGAGGACGTGAGCGCCAGCCTGCACCAGATGATGGAGGAGAGCATCAAGGCCAGCGTGGCCGCCTTCTTGGCCGGCGACGTGGCCGAGGATTGGGACTTTGCCGCCCTGCGCCGCCACTATCTGGGCTGGCTGTGCGTAGAGAGCGACTTCCACTACACCACCGAGCAGCTGAACGACCTGAAGCGGGAGGATGTGGAAAACCTGCTGCTGGAGCGGGGCAAAAAGATCCTCGCCATCAAGGAGCAGCGCTACGGCGCCCCCATCATGCGTGAGGTGGAGCGCATCTGCCTGCTGCGCAACGTGGACCTGAAGTGGATGGACCACATCGACAATATGGATCAGCTGCGCCAGGGCATCGCCCTGCGCAGCTACGGCCAGAAGGACCCTGTGGTGGAGTACCGCATCGAGGGCTTTGAGATGTTCGACGCCATGGTGGAGAGCATCCGCGAGGACACCGTGAAGATGCTGCTCACCGTGGAGCTGCGCACCCCCGAGGCCCCCAAGCGGGAGCAGGTGGCCAAGCCCACCGGCGAGGGCTCGGTACCCAGCCGCGCCAACGGCCAGACCGGCCAGGGCCAGAAGGGGGAAGCCCCCCGCCGGGTGGTGAAGATTGGCCGCAACGATCCCTGCCCCTGCGGCAGCGGCCTGAAGTGGAAGAAGTGCACCTGCAAGGAGTACCACCCCGATGGCGTGAATCAGTAACAAAGCTTCGGGCGCACCCACCGCCATCCGGCCGGGGTGCGCCCTTTGTGTTCTTCAGTCAGGAGGATGCGTGCAATGAAACTTTGGATGTTCAGCCTGCTGGCCGGTTTTGCCGCCGCCTTTGTGTGGGGCTGGGGCAACCGGAATCAGTAAAGCTCACCAACCACAAACGAGCCTTCCCAAATGGGAAGGCTCGTTTTGCGTTCCGGGCTGCCCTTCACCGGGGCCGCACCTCCAGGTATCCCTTATAAAAATCCGTTCGTTCGCCGTTTTCATAGGCGGTAAACACATACTGCGCCAGCAGCACCCCGGTGTGCCAGCGCGCACGCAGCGTTTCCAGCGAATCGGGCAGGTCGGTCACATAATCCCGGTCCGGTTTTTCCCGGATGGGAAAGGCCACCGTGTCCCAGCCCGGCCGGGCGGGCCGGGTGCCGGCGGCCCACAGCGTCTGCCCCGGCGCCGCCGGGTCGGCCGCAATGCCCCGCGTCTCGGTGGAGAGATCCCGCGTGTCGAAATAGCGCACATACAAAGCCGGCTCATGAATGTACCGGCGGATGTTCACCGCGTCCGAATAGTCGAACTTCACCACCCGCTCAAAGGGAACCGCCTCGGCCCGCGGCCAGCCGGCGTCCAGCTTTTTCAGGTCCCGGACGGCCGCCCGCTGCCGGTCCATCCGCTTCAGGATGCTCCGGTATTCCTCCAGCTTTTTGTGCAGCTCCGCCCGGGAAAGGCGCAGCAGCTGCTCGTAGTCCGCCACGTCCGCGCGGCGCATCTCCTCAATGCGGCTGATGGGGAACCCCAGCTCCCGGTAGGTGAGCACCTCGGCAATGTTCACCACATCGGCCATATCGTAGCAGCGGTAGTGATTCGGCTGTTTTTCCACCGAAAACAGGTCCATGGCCTCCCAATGGCGCAGTTTTGATGTGGCGGCCTGAAGCAGATCGGCCACTTCTCCGATGCTGTAACCCTCTTTCTCCGGCGTTTTTTCCATTTTCCGCTCCTCATTCTTGGGCACTTGTCCAAAGTGTCGCCCGCGCTCTTGACCTTCAAGCCGCTTGAAGGTGTATGCTTTGAGTATAACATTCAAGGCGCCCCCGCACAAGCCCCGTGCAGCAGAATATTTTTCGCTGCATCGGTTTTTCTTGCCGCGGGTGCGTCGTTTTGCGTGCAGAAGGAATCGAAAGGAGCCAAAAAATTTATGGCTGGTATCAAAGAAAAGCTGAAAAACTTCAAGATGCCCCATACCTATGTCATCCTGATCACCATCATGGCCTTGGTACTGGTGCTCACCCACATCATCCCCGCCGGGCAGTACGAGCGGGTAGAGGACCCGGTTAGCGGCAAGAACATCGTTGTGGCCGACTCTTTCGAGTACGTGGACGACGTGGATGCCCCCGGCATCTTCGATATGTTCCTGGCGCTGGAGGCCGGTTATGTGGACGCGGCGGACATCATGTTCCTGATCGTGTTTGCCTACGGCTTTGTGTACATCCTCACCAAGAACGGCACCATGGATGCGGCGCTTGGCACACTGGTAAAAAAATTCGGCAACAATGTGCAGCTGCTCATCCCGGTCACCATGCTGATTCTGGGCATCATGGCCTCCACCATGGGCATTTACGAGGAGGTCTACGGCTTGTTCCCAGTGTTCGTGGGCATCTTCATGGCGCTTGGGTATGACGCCGTTGTGGGCGGCGCGGTCATTTTCCTTGGTGTGTCCATCGGCTACGCCGCCGGCACCACCAACCCCTACACCATCGCCATCGCCCAGGACATCGCCGAGGTTCCCCTGTACTCCGGCATGGGCTTCCGCTGGGTCATCTTCGCGGTCACCGAAGCCATCGCCATTCTGTATGTGATGGCCTACGCCCGCAAAGTGAAAAAGGACCCCAAGAAGTCCGTTCTGTACGGCAGCGATCTGGACGGCATCCAGGCCCGCTCCATTGATGAGCTGCAGACCGCCAAGATGAACACCCGCCAGATCCTGTGCCTGGTGGAGTTCTTCGGCGTGTTGCTGTTCCTCTTCTACGCCATCCTGAACCTGGGCTGGTACATTGACGAGATCAGCGCCTTCTTCTTCATGGCCATGGTGGTGGCCGGCATTCTCAGCGGCTACTCCGCCACCGACATCTGCAAAACCTTCATCGAATCCACTAAGTCCATGGTCTCCTCCATGCTGGTGGTCGGCTTCACCCGCGGCATTCTCATCCTGATGAAGCAGGGCATGATCACCGACACCATCGTTCACGGTCTGGTGGGCCTGCTGAGCGGCACCGGCACCTATGTGGCGGCCTACGGCATGGTCATCATCGAAAACATCGTCAAGCTGTTCATCAACGGCTCCACCTCTGCCGCCACCATCACCATGCCCATCCTGGCTCCCGCTGCGGAGCTGGTGGGTATGAGCCGCTCCATCGCGGTTCTGGCGTATCAGCTGGGCCACAGCTTTGCAGACATCTTCTGGCCCACGGCCTGCGCCCTGTGCTGCGGCCTCATGGGCGTGCCCATCAACAAATGGTACAAGTTCATCACTCCCCTGTTCGGCATTCTCTTCGTGATGGAATTCGTCTTTATCACGGCAGCCGTGTTCATCGGGTACTGATCCTATACAACCTCGTCACAGATAGGCGGCGGCTTCGGCCTGCCGTCTATTTGTGCATCATCACAAAAAAGGAGTATTTTTTCTATGCTTATCAAAGGCGGACTGGTATTGGATTTTGATAAAGGCTGCTTTACAACGGAAGATATCCGCGTGTGCGGCAGCAAGATCACCGAGATGGCTCCGTCCCTGGCCCCGCAGGCCGGAGAGGACGTGCTGGATGCCTCCGGAAGCTACATCACCCCCGGCCTGATCGATGCACACAGCCACCTGCTCATCAGCGAGGAGGGCATGGGTTCCATCGGCGACGACTGCTGCGATTATTCCGACGCGCTGACCCCTCATCTGGAAGTGCTGGACGGTATGTATCCCTTTGACCGGGCGGTGGAGCGCTCGGCCAGGGCGGGCGTTACCAGCGTGCTGGTCTGCCCCGGCAGCGACGGCGTGATCGGCGGCGTGTGCTCAGTGGCCAAGCTCAAGGGCACCGTGGCCGATGAGATGATCGTTCTGCGCCATGCCGCCATGAAGGGCGCGCTGGGCGAAAACCCCAAAACCGCCAAGCACGGCTTCGCCTCCCGCATGGGCGTTGCCTACACCCTGCGCAAGTGCCTGGAGGACGCCAAGGAATATCAGTACGACCGTGCCCAGGCCCAGAAGAACGGCAGTCATTTCCGGAAAGACCCCGGCATGGAAAACATGGCCCTGGTGCTGGAAAAGAAGATGCCCCTGCATCTGCACGTGCACCGGTCGGACGACATCTGCACCGCCATCCGCATCGGCAAGGAATACGATCTGGACGTGGTGCTCATCCACTGCACCGACGGCATCGCCGTGGCCGACTACATCGCCAAAAGCGGTTACCCCGCCATTGTTGGCCCCAGCATGGGCTGCGCCTCCAAAAACGAGGTGTGGGCCAAGAGCTTTGAAACGGCCGGGGTGCTCAGCCGGGCGGGCGTGAAGGTGTGCCTGACCGCCGACCACGATGTGACCCCGCTGTACTATCTGCCCACCTACGCTGAAATGGCCGCCCGCTACGGCATGGACCAGGTCGAGGCGCTGAAGGCGGTGACCCTGAATCCGGCCCAGGTGCTGCGCATCGACGACCGGAAGGGTTCCCTGCAGGTGGGCAAGGACGCCGACCTGGTGCTGTGGAATGCCCATCCCTTCGACGTAACGGCACGGGCCCGGCACGTCTTCATTGAAGGAGAACCCATATGCTGAAACGCACAAAGTGGAAGGACAAACTGCTCCATATCAAGCTGCCGCACACCTATGTCCTGCTGACCATGATCCTGCTGGCTGTGGTGGTCATGGCTTATGTGATTCCCTCCGGTCAATATGACCGCGTATTTGACGAAGCCGCCAACCGAACCGTTGTTCTGCCGGACAGCTTCCATTATGTGGCGGGAAAACAGCCAGGGCTCTTCGATATTTTCCTTTCGGTTTATCGGGGATATGTAAGTGCGGCAAACATCTTGTTCCTGGTCGTGTTTGCCTATGGCTTTGTGTATATGCTGAATAAAAACGGCACGCTGCATGCCGCCGTTCACGCCCTCATCCGGCTGGTGGGCGACCGCACCCAGCTGCTCATCCCGGTGGGCATGGTTCTGTTCGGCCTGTTGGGCTCCACCCTGGGCATTTTTGAGGAGACCTACGGCCTGGTGCCCGTCTTTGCGGGCATCATGGCAGCCCTGGGATACGATACGCTGGTGGGCGGCGTGGTGGTGTACGTGGGCGTGGCCACCGGTTTTGCCGCCGCCACGGTGAACCCATTTTCGGTGGGCATTGCCCAGACCATCGCCGAGGTTCCCCTGAACTCCGGCGTGTGGTTCCGGGCCATCGTATTTGTGGTGTTTGAAGGGGTGGCCATCTGGTACGTGATGCGCTACGCCCACATGGTAAAGGCCGATCCCACAAAATCGGTGCTGTATAACTGCGACGAGGTGGAGCCGCTGCAAATGGCCGGTGACCCCACCGATGTGGCCATGACCGGGCGGCGCCGGCTGTGCCTGGTGCTGTTTGTGGGCACCATCGGCATCCTGCTGTACGGCACCACCTGCCTGGGCTGGTACATTGACGAGCTTTCCGCCATGTTCCTGGCCATGATGTTCGTGGTAGGCGTGGCCGGCGGCAGCAGCCTGACCCAGGTGATGCAGGATTTCATCGAGTCCACCAAAAGCGTGGTGCCCTCCATTCTCATCATCGGCTTTACCCGGGGCATTCTCATCACCATGCAGGAGGCCATGATCTCCGACACCATCGTTCATGCCCTGTCCTCGCTTCTGAAAACCTCAAACCCGGTGCTTTCCGCCATCGGTATGCTGGTACTTCAGAGCCTCATCAATTTCTTCATCGACGGCTCGTCCAGCCAGGCCACCATCACTATGCCCATCATGGCCCCGGTGGCCGACATTGTGGGCCTGAGCCGCCAGACCGCCGTGCTGGCCTACTGCTTCGGCGACGGTTTTTCGGATATGTTCTGGCCCACCAACTGCTCGCTGCAGTGCGGCCTGATGGGCATCCCCCTGAACCGGTGGTACCGATTCATCACACCGCTGTTCTTCATCATGGTGGTGCTGCAGTTCCTGTTTATGGGCATTTCCGTCTATGTGTTCTGAGCCTTTCCCGCGCCGGCCTTCCCTCGAGCGCCGGCACATCCCTTTCCGCCCCCGCCGGATTCCCTACCCGGCGGGGGCGCTTTTTTATGCCTGCACCCCACACACCCGCTTCAGACACTCCACGTACCGCTGCCCCATCGGGGAGAGGGGCTGGTCTTTCAGGTGAATGCAGTACAGGCTGTTGTTGTAGCCCTCCGGGTCCTGGGTGTGGGGCGGGTAGGGGAAGGGCAGAAAGCACAGGCCGAACTCCGCCAGTTCTTCCCCCTCGATCTGGTTGCCCAGGGCAATGCAGTCCGTCTGGGCCAGCAGGTTGTGCATGGTGGCCCGGCTGCGCACCGAGATCACCTGCCGGAACCGGTCGAACTCCAGCAGGTCCGCCAGTGAAACATCGTTGTAATAGCCGTCTTCCAGGCTGTACACCCCGGTGCCCGGCTGGGAGCGGAACATCACCAGCCCGTACCGGTACAGCTCTTCCAGCCCAAAGCCAGGCATTCGGGTCAGCGGGTGCCCCGCCCGCAGAAGCAGGTGCATCCGGGTGGAGGCCACCCGCTGCAGGGCAATGCGCCGGGCGTGGAAAAACGCCTCGTTGGACACCCGGTTGCGCTCCTTCAAAAACAGAATGCCCAAATCGGCCTGGCGGGTGTGCACCTGCTGCACCACTTGCACGGAGGACTGTTCCTCATAGCCAAGCCGCAGCGTCCGGTCCGGATTTTCCGCCAGCAGCTGCAGAAAGGCGTCCACCCCATAGGTGGAGGGGAAGGCTGCGATACGCAGGCTGGCCGCGCCGCCCGCGGCCTGAAAGGTGCGGCGGAACTGCTGGGCCTGAGCGGCCAGGTCCCGGGCCATCTGCAGAAACAGGCGGCCCTGCTCGGTGGGGCACAGCCCCTCCCGCCCGCGGGTAAAAATGGTCAGTCCATACTCCTGCTCGGCCTGGCGCACCAGACGGCTCAGGTAGGGCTGGGAGACGTACAGGTGCCTGGCCGCCTCCGACAGGCTGCCGTACTGTTCAATGGCGGCCAGATATTCCAGCATGTTGATGTTCATGGCGGCTCCTCTCCGTGGGCGCACTTGCGCGCCGTCTATAACACTTTGGTTATGCTTCCCGGCCGGAAAAAGCATTGGCCAAACCCGCCGGGGTGTGGTATAACCAGAATAAAGAAATCATCTTCGGATGGCTCTTCTGTGCATCGCCGCCCCAAGCGGCAGCGGCCCTGCGGCCGGGATTCGACCGTCCCCGTGCAAATAAAACCAATTTATTATACCTCACCCGCCAGGGCGGCTGTCAACACCGCCGGGCGGGCGCAGCGCATTCATCCGGCGCAGAAACTACATCCGGCGGCGCACGCCGCCCCGGCAAGGAGGTTCTTTTTATGTACAAAGTAGACTTGAACAGCGATCTGGGCGAGAGCTTCGGCGCATACACCATCGGGCTGGACAGCCAGGTGGTGCAGTACGTCTCCTCGGTCAACGTGGCCTGCGGCTACCATGCGGGCGACCCGCTGGTGATGGACAAAACCGTGGCCGCCGCCAAAGCGGCGGGCGTGGCCGTGGGCGCGCACCCCGGCTACCCCGACCTGATGGGCTTTGGCCGCCGGAATCTGGTGTGCACCCCCGCCGAGGCCAAGGCCTATGTGCAGTACCAGATGGGCGCGCTGCTGGCCTTCTGCGCCGCCCACGGGGTGCCCCTGCAGCACGTGAAGCCCCACGGCGCCCTGTACAACATGGCCGCCAAGGACGAAGCCCTGGCCGCCGGCATTGCCGAGGGCATTGCCTCGGTGGACAAGAACGTGATCCTGCTGGGGCTTGCGGGCAGCAAGCTGCTGAGCGCAGGCCGGGCCGCCGGGCTGCGGGTGGCCAGTGAGGTGTTTGCCGACCGTGCCTACCAGGCCGACGGCAGCCTGGTGCCCCGCTCCAAGCCCGGCGCGGTGATTCACGACGCGGACGAGGCCATTGCCCGCACCGTGCGCATGGTAAAAGAGGGCAAGGTCACGGCCATCACCGGCGAAGAGGTGACCATCGAGGCCCACTCCATCTGCGTGCATGGCGACAACCCGGACGCGGTGGAGTTCGTCCGGCGCATCCGGGCCAAGCTGGAAGCCGAGGGCGTGACCATCGCCCCCATCGCCCAGATCGTGTAAGGAGGCACAGGTTATGGAACAGCCCCGTTTTCTGCTCACCGGCGACACCTCGCTCTCGGTGGAATTCGGCAACGAGATCAGCGAGGCCATCAACCGGCGCATCCGGGCCTTCGGCCTGGCACTGGAGGCCGCGGCCATCCCCGGCGTGACCGAGCTGGTGCCCACCTACCGCAGCATGATGATCCACTACAACCCGGAGGTCATCGGCTATGCGGCCCTCACGGCCCGCCTGACGGCGGTGCTGGGCGGGCTGGATCAGATCGCCCTGCCCCCCAGCCAGGTGCTGGAGATTCCGGTTCTGTACGGCGGCGAGGCCGGGCCGGACCTGGCCTTTGTGGCCGAGCACGCGGGCCTGACCCCCGAAGAGGTCATCGCCCGGCACACCAAGCCCGAATACCTCATCTATATGCTGGGCTTCACCCCCGGCTTTACCTATCTGGGCGGGCTGGATGAGCGCCTGAACACCCCCCGCCTGGCCCAGCCCCGGGTCTCCATCCCGGCCGGCTCGGTGGGCATTGCCGGCAGCCAGACCGGCGTATACCCCATTGCTTCCCCCGGCGGCTGGCAGCTCATCGGCCGCACCCCGGTGCGGATGTACGACCCCCATCGGGCCGTACCCATCCTGCCCAAAGCCGGACAGTACATCCATTTTTACCCCATTGACCAGGCGGAGTACGACCGCATCGCCGCGCTGGAGGCGGGCGATGGCTACACCTGCCGCTGCCACGCCAGAGAGGAGGGCGCACAATGAGCATTACCGTGCTGAACCCCGGCCTGCTGACCACCGTGCAGGACCTGGGCCGGATGGGCTACCAGCAGTTCGGCGTGTCGGTCTCCGGCGTGATGGACCCTCGGGCCGCCGCCATCGGCAACATTCTGGTGGGCAACCCCCAGGGCGAGGCCGTGCTGGAGTGTACCCTCATGGGGCCGCAGCTGAAATTTGAGACGGACGAGGTCATTGCCGTCACCGGCGGCGACCTTTCGCCCACGCTGGACGGCCAGCCCGTGCCCGCCTACGCCGCCCTGGCCGTCAAGGCCGGGCAGACCCTGCGCTTTGGGGCACCCAAGGCAGGCTGCCGGGCCTACATCGCCTTTGCCGGCGGGCTGGACATTCCCCTTGTAATGGGCAGCCGCTCCACCTACATGAAGGCCGCCATCGGCGGCTTTGAGGGCCGCAAGCTGCAAAAAGGGGACGTGCTGGGCCTGCGCGCCCCGGTGGCCGGTTACGCCAACCTGCACCAGCGGGCCATTGCGCCGGAGTTCGTGCCCCGGCCGGTGTACACCCTCCGCGTGGTGCTCGGCCCCCAGGACGACGCGTTCACCCCCGAGGGGGTGGCCACCTTCCTGGGCAGCGAATACACCGTGACCAACGAGTTTGACCGCATGGGCTGCCGCATGGACGGCCCGGCCATCCAGCACAAAAACGGCGGCGACATCATTTCGGACGGTATCGCCTTCGGGGCCATTCAGGTGCCCGGCAGCGGCAAGCCCATCCTCATGGGGGCCGACCGGCAGACCACCGGCGGCTACACGAAGATCGCCACCGTCATCTCGGCAGACTTCCGCCTTCTGGCCCAGCTGAAGGCCGGGGATAAGGTCCGCTTCGAGGCAGTAAGCGTTCAGGCCGCCCAGCAGGCCCTGCACTTCCAGCGGGGCGCGCTGGCCCTGCTGGCCGATGTGGTAAAGGGGTAAGCCGCCCGTTTTCCACAATCGGAGCCTTTTGTTGTGGAAAACCCTCCCGGCTTTTCCCGCTGCCTGAATCCGCCCGCCGTTTTTTCCGCTTTGCCGCAACCAGAAAGGAGCCAACCATGGCTTTTGACATTACCCCTTACATCCACCAGACCCCCGCCCAGGTGCGGGCTGCCATCCGCCGGGGTGAGATCGACTTCCCCACGGCGGGTATGTGCGCCGGTTACGCTCAGGCCAACCTGGTCATTCTGCCGCCGGAGTACGCCGCCGATTTTGAGGAGTACACCCGCCTGAATCCCTTCCCCTGCCCGGTGCTGGAAATCGTGAAGGGCAGCCCCATCACCCACGCCATGGGCGAGGGGGCCAGCCTTGTCACCGACATTCCCCGCTACCGGGTGTATGAGAACGGCGTGTTCACCAAAGAGCTGACCGATGCCTCCGCCTACTGGAAGGAGGGCTATGTGGGCTTTTTGATCGGGTGCAGCTTCTCCTTTGAAGAGGCGCTGCTGGCCGCGGGCATTCCCGTGCGGCACATTGAGCAGGGCTGCAACGTGCCCATGTTCAAAACCAGCATCGCCACCAAAAAGGCCGGCCCGTTTGAAGGCCCCATGGTGTGCAGTATGCGCCCCATGACCCCCGAGCAAGCCCAGCGCGCCTATGAGATCACCGCCGCCATGCCCAACGTACACGGCGCCCCGGTGCAGATCGGCCACCCGGAAGCCATCGGCGTGGCCGACGTGATGAAGCCGGACTACGGCGACCCGGTGGAGATCCGGGAAGGGGAGATCCCGGTGTTCTGGCCCTGCGGCGTGACCCCCCAGGCTGCCGTGGAAAACGCCAAGCCCCCCATTGTGATCACCCACGCCCCCGGCCATATGTTCATCACCGACATCCGCAACGCCGACCTGAACGACTATCTGGAGCGGCGCAAGCAGAACCAATAAGCCTTCCCGGCCATACAGCTGCCCCCCGGCAGCAAAAAACGCGATGCAGAATTCTGCATCGCGTTTTTGTTTGCCGATTAAGCTGCGTCACTTCGAAGCCGCCGGGGCTGCCTGGGCCGCCTGCAGGGACAGGCCCTGCAAAACCTCCTCCCGGTGCTTGAGCAGCTGGGTCATGCGGGCGCAGGTGGCAATGGCATTGTCCACCTCCCGCTTGTAGCACTGGTTCTGCAGGGTCTCCAGCTCGTGCAGCAGCCGCTGGTCCATATCCTCGGCCAGCACGGTGGCACGGCGGTTGCTCTGGCCGATGCGCTCGCACATCTCCAGCAGCCGGTCCATCAAACGGCGGTCCGTCGCGTCGATGGCCAGCTCCGCCACGCAGGATTCGACCAACACCAGGTTGCTGTCCTCCACAATGGGCTCACTGCTGCTCTCCACATGGGTGGTGGTGACCAGAAACAGCACCGCGCCGTACAGGAACGGAATCATCACCTGCACGCCCATGGCCATGCGGAAGGTCACGCCCGGCCGGTACAGCAGCACCAGCCCGGCCGCCAGCGCACCCCAGAAATACCAGCGCACCAGGGGCAGGCCCTTGTGGTCGCCCTCCTGGGGCGAAAGCCAATCGGTCAGGCTGACCAGCCGAACGCCGAACGCCAGCGTTACAAAGGAATAGCACAGCCAGAATACATCGTCCCTCCGGCTCTGCCCCAAAAAGCAGAACAGGTTGAACGCCGCCAGCAGCACCAGATAGGCCGCAATGCGGGGCCACCGTTTTTTGGCAGGGATACGATCCATGAATCTCTCTCCTCCTCAAACTCCTCCTCAAACAGGCAGAGCGCCGGCGGCTTCTCACCCAACGCCGCCCTCTCGTCACTCTGTCTGATTTCCTTTATAAATTATAGTCGTTTTTCCCATTTTGCGCAACAACTTTTCCATGCCCTTACGAAAATAAAGCGGGCGGTTTTGCCCGTTCGGCTTCGCCCTGCACAAAATAAAAAAAGCAGGGGCCGGCCCTGCCGCGGCGGCGGCTGTGAGCAGGCCCTCTGCTTTTTGTATGCAAGCCCCGCGCCGGCCGGAGAGGGAGAAGACCGGGCAGGAGTTCAGGAAAAGCTAAGAGGCATCCCGGAAAAGCGGGAAAACGATCAATAGTTGAACTTCCACATATAGCGGCGGTAGGTCATGGGGTGCATCCGCACATCGCCCATGGCGGAGATGAACTGCTTGGAGATGGGATGCAGCAGCATGGCGTTGAAGTACTCGGCCACGCTCTCATCCAGCTCACCCAGGCCCAGCTCCTGGGCATCGATGATCCAGTGATGGCCCGCAAACTTGTTCAGGAAGCGCTCGGCCCGCTCGTCCACGGGGCGGGTGCGGCCCACGCTCTTGAACAGCAGAATGGCCAGATCCTTGTCGCAGGTCTCGAAGGCGCCATGGAAGTACTCACCGGAATGGATGGGCACGCAATGCACGGTCTGCATCTCCTGGAAGAAGCAGAACGCATCGCTGTACGAAACCTCCCAGGCAGCGCCGCTGCTCATCACGTTCCAAACCTTGTCATCCTTGTAGGTCATGGCAAACTTGGCGGCATCTTCCTTGACCTGCTGGTAGGCCTTGCCGTAGATCTCCGGCATCTTCTCAAAGGCTTCCAGAGCGGCTTCGTAATGGGTGTAGCCGCAGTACTCCTTCAGCAGCCAGAAGGCGATCTTCAGCGCGGTGCCCTGGCTGTTGCAGTGCACCAGGGTGGGGTCCTGATACCACTCGTCGGCGTGGTAGTAGGTGATATAATAGCGGGCGGTCTGGGCGGTCAGGCTATCGGGGTAGCCGCTCAGGCCCACGGTGACGGCGCCCTTCTCGTTGGCCACGCGGATGGCCTCCACGGTCTCGGCGGTGGCCTTGGTGGAGGTGCCGATCACCAGGGTGTTCTTATCAATGTTGCGGGGAGTGGCGTTCACAAACTCGCTGGCGTTGTAGCCCTGCACCCGAATGGTGCCCTCCTGGTTCAGCAGGTAGCGGGCGGGATAGGACGAGGCGAAGGAACCACCGCAGGCCACGAACACAACCTGCTTCAGGCCGCCGTTTGCTTCCAGATCGGCCTTGGCCTTTTCCATCACCTGAATAACTTCTTGCATACCCTTGATCATTGGGAGTTCCTCACTTTCTTATTTTCAGGCCCAGGCTCAGCGCAGGGCGGCGGTTGCGGTCTCGTCCACCTCATAGTGAATGCCGTCGGCGGTGGTGATGACCACGCCGTATTCGCTCTTGGCGGCCTCAATCGAGACTTTCTGCTCGATCACGTCCTTCAGCACCTTCTCGACGGGGCGCTTCTTCGGGTCGCCGTATCCGCCCGCACCGGGGGTAACGACCCGGATGATGTCGCCCTTCTTCATGGGGCGGCTGGTGGTCTTGTGGCCCATGCGGGTCACGCTGCCGTCGGCCACGGCCACATGGTAGAACGCGCCGGAAGCGCCTTCCTTGCCGCCCGCCAGGCCCCAGGGATGGAACTTATGGCGGTCGCCCAGGCCGGTGTACAGCACATCGTCCTGCATGATCTCCAGCTCGCGCTCGATGCCCAGGCCGCCGCGCATTTCGCCTGCGCCGCCGGTGTCCTTCTTCAGCTCGTACTTGCGGGCCAGAATCTTGGTGAACTCCATCTCGGTGGCCTCGATGGGCATATTGGAGGTGTTGGTCATGTTCACCTGCACGCCGGACAGGCCGTCGTAATGGCGGCTTGCGCCGCCGCCGCCCGCGATGACCTCGTGGAAGATGAACACACTGTCGGTGCCGATGGCGCCGTCACCAGCCAGAATGGTGGTGGTGCAGGCGCCGTTGCCGGCGGTAACCACGGTGTCCGGGAAGACGGGGGCCAGCGCGCCGAAGATGGCGTCGGGAATGCGCTGCTGGCAGTCAATCTGCGCGCCGATGGGGCTGGGCTCGGTGGGGTTCACGATGCAGCCCTTGGGGGCGATGATCTTGATGGCCCGGTTGATGCCCTCGTTGGCGGGGATGTCGTCGCCCATCAGGGCTTTCACCGAGAAGAACACCGCCGCCTTGGTGCAGGGATACGGCACGTTGATGGGGGCCTTGATCTGGTCCGCAGTGCCGGTGAAGTCGAAGGTCAGATCGTCGCCCTTGATGATCACCTTGACCTTGATGGGCAGGGGATCGGGGTACTTGTCGCCGCAGCCGTCCACATAGTCGGTAAAGCTGTACTCACCGTCGGGCAGGCCGGCCACCACCGCGCGCACGCGGCGTTCGGAGTAGCTCACCAGCTCCTCCATGCAGTCGATGAGGGTGTCGTTGTAGCGGGCGTAGGCCTCCTGCATGCGCTGCACGCCGATCAGGTTGGCAGACATCTGCGCGGTCAGGTCGCCCTCGCGCTCCTGGGGAACGCGGGTGTTGTCCAGCAGCAGATCCATGACGCTGGGAATGATCTTGCCGTTCTCCCGGATGCGGATCACGGGAATGCGGGTGCCCTCCTGGAACAGGCTGTCGGCGTCGCCGGAGGTAGAACCGGGCACCTTGCCGCCGATGTCGGAGTGATGAGCGATGTTGGCGATCCAGCCAACCAGCTTTTCACCCACAAAGGCGGGGGCCGCGATCACGATGTCGGGCAGATGGTTGCCGCCGCCGTGGTAGGGGTCGTTGGCGATGAACATATCGCCGGGCTTAACGTTTTCACGGCCGAACTTCTCGTAGATGCCGGGCACCACGCTCAGCATACTGCCCAGCAGGGCGGCCAGGCTTTCCACCTGGGCCACGCTGTTGCCGTCCGGGTCAATCACAGCGGTGCAGACGTCCCGCCGCTCCTTCATGTTGGTGGAGTAGGCGCTGCGCACGATGATGCCGTAGGTCTCCTCCGCAATGGACATGAGCAGGTTGCGAACCACCTCAACGGTGACGGTATCAATTTTCTTTGCCATCTCAGTTCACCTCATCCTTGATCTTCAGGTTGTGATAGCCGTCCACATGAATGGTCCAGCCTTCGGGAACCACCAGCGTGGTATCCATCTGCTCGCAGATGCAGGGGCCGGGGATGGTCTGACCGGGCACGAATTCGTCCCGCTTGTAAACGGGGGCGTACACGTATTTGGTCTTGCCCTGGAACAGGACCTTACGCACCTCGATGGGCGCGGGGATGGGGGCCTCGGGATGCAGCTCTTCCGGCTTCAGATCGGGCTTGTCGATGATGCCGATGGCGCTGACGCGGTAGCTGACGAACTGGACGGTAGCCTCGGGCTTGCAGTAGCCGTAGCTGCGCTTGTGCTCGGCGTGGAAGTCGGCCAGAGCCTTCTCCAGCATTTCCTCGGTGAGCACGCCGCCGGGCACGGCGATGTTGATCTCAAAGTTCTGGCGCTGGTAGCGCATGTCGATGGAGAACTGGAACACGCGGCGGTCGTTGGGAACGCCCTCTTTGTCCAGCAGCTCGGTGCCCTGAGCCACCATGTTGGCGAACTGCTCGTTCACAGTGTCGATGCTGGCGGCCTCGCCGATCACGACCTTGGTGCGGGACAGATCGAACTTGGTGTCGGCCAGCAGCAGACCCAAGCTGCACAGGGTGCCGGGGTGCGGGGGAATCAGCACTTCGCGCATGCCCAGCTCCTTGGCGACCTCGCAGGCGTGCAGGGGGCCTGCACCGCCGAAGGCCATCAGGCTGAACTCACGCACATCGTAGCCCTTTTCCACCGAGACGCTGCGAATGGCGCGGACCATGTTGGAGTTGACCACGGTAACAATGCCGTTGGCGGCCTGCTCCGGGCTCAGGTCGGACTTATCGCAGATCTTCTCTTTGATCGCCTTGCGGGCCAGCTCGATGTCCACATCCATGCGGCCGCCCAGAATCTTCTTCTGGTTCAGCTTACCCAGCACGATGTTGGCGTCGGTCACGCAGGGGTTCTCGCCGCCGCGCATATAGCAGGCGGGGCCGGGGGTTGCACCGGCGCTCTTGGGGCCGACCTTCAGCGCGCCGCCCTCGTCGATCTTGGCAATGGAGCCGCCGCCTGCGCCGATGGTGATGATGTTGATCATGGGGATGCGGGCGGGATAGCCTTCCACCAGGCGCTCGTTGGAGACCTGAGGGGTGTAGTTTTCGATCAGGGAGATGTCGGCGCTGGTGCCGCCCATATCGAAGGTGATGATCTTGTCGGCCTCGCACTGGCGGCCGATGTAGGCGGCGGCGATAACGCCGGCGGAGGGGCCGGACAGGGCCGTTTTAATGGGGCAGTCGATGGTCTCCTTGATGGAGATGATGGAACCGTTGGACTGGGTGACATACGGCTCGACCTTGATGCCCAACCCCTCGATGGAAGAACGGAAGTTGTTCACGTACTTCTTCATGACGGGGCCGAGGTAGCTGTTCATCACGGTGGTGGACATACGGCTGAACTCACGGAATTCGGGAGCCAGACGGCTGGACAGGGTCACATACGCCTCGGGGAATTCCTCCTTAATGATCTGGCCGATGCGCTCCTCGTGGGCGGGGTTGATGAAGCTGAACAGGGTGCATACGGCAATGGCCTGCACGCCCTGGGCTTTCAGCCAGCGCACCACCTTGCGGGTCTCTTCCTCGTCCAGCGGGGTTTCAATGCTGCCGTCGTAGCGGATGCGCTCGGGCACGGTGCAGTTCAGGCCGGAAGGAACCAGCGGATAGGGCTTCTGCGCCTGCAGGTTGTACAATGCGGGGCGGCGCTGGGTGCCGATCTCCATCAGGTCCTTAAAGCCCTTGGTGGTGATGAGGCCCAAGCGGCAGCCCTTTTTCTCGATAAGGGCGTTGGTGCCCACGGTGGTGCCGTGCGCCAGATAGCTGACGGTTTCAGGCCCAGCCTGTTTGATTTCCAGTACGTCCTGTACGCCCTTCACGATGGCCCGGGAAGGGTCTGCCGGGGTGGAGCTGTCCTTGTAATTGAACAGTTCGCCGGTTTCCTGATTGAACACGGAGAAATCCGTAAAGGTTCCTCCTACGTCAACGCCGATCATATAACCCATGGTTGTTTCACCTCATTGATTTGTTGATTTCGGTTGCCTGTGTGTCCTTGCGTACCGGGCTGGCCGACTGCCCGTTTGGGGAAAGACGTTATATAGCTCAACCTGAGTCGTCATATAACGTCATATCCTCTTTAAGGCTAATATACAGCCAACATAGCCAAAAGTCAAGAGGATTTCTTAAAAAAATCCGTGACTTTCGAGCCATTTCACATTTTGCCGGTCTGCCGCTCGGGGATCGGCCCGGTAGCGGGGGTCGTTTATCTCAAAGGTATACAGCCCCTTGTAGCCGGAAGCCTCGATGCGGCGCAGATATTCGGCCAGCGGCAGGGCACCGTCGCCCAGCGCCATGTGGATGGCCTGCCCCCGGTCGTGCAGATGTACATGCCTCAAAAGCGTTCCCAGCGCCAGATACTGGTGCAGGGTCTGGTTCATGTAGGCCATCTGGCCGATGTCCAGCATGGCCACGGTGCTGCCCTGGGGCAGGTGGCCGATCATCTCCAGCTGCTGGGCTGGGGTGTTCAGCAGGTTGGAGGAGATTGGGGTGAGGGTTTCCAGCGTCAGGGTCACACCCCGGGGCTGCGCATAGGCTGCCAGTTGGCCCAGACTGTCCACCGCCAGGTCCCAGGCGGGGCGGGTGGGCCGGTCGTACCGGCCGCAGCCCGCCGTCACCAGCACCTTGGGGCACTCCAACGCGGCCGCCACATCCACGGCTTTCTTGAAGTTGTCCACGCTGTACCGGCGAAGGTCAGCGTCCTCGCTGGCCAGGTTGATGGGGTAGTTGCACTGCTCCGGCGTAATGCACACCGCACGCAGCCCCCGGCTGCGAAGCTGCCCGTGCAGGGTGCGCACCCGATCGGGGCCGGTCAGCTGCAGGAACAGCTGCGGGGCGGCCGCCCAAAGCTCCACGTTTTCAATCCCCAGCTCCACGGCGGTGTCCAGAAAATATTCCATTGGGTAGCGCAGATAGTGGTAGCTGCCCAGGGCAAAGCGGCTGCGGGAGATCCGGTCCACCGTTTACACCCCCTCGTAGATGCGGTCGTGCACCGAGGCGGGCACCGGCACACCGCAGTCAAACGCGCCGTGAACCAGGCAGTTTTTGGCCGAGAAATCGGCGGCAGCCTCCAGCGCACCGGGCAAAAGCAGCGCACGGCAGGCAGGGTCGGCCCAGCGGCCGCCGTTCTTTTCCATGCCCTGAAGCAGGCTCACCAGCATTGCGGTGGCGAAGCTGTCGCCCGCGCCCATGGTGTCCACCGGCTCCACCAGATGGGGCAGCTGACGGTAGAATTTGGTTCCGTCAAACACGGTGGCGCCCTTGCTGCCCCGGGTGGCCACCACCACGCCGCAGCCCTTGGCGTTCAGCCGACGGCACAGGGCCTCGGTGGCTGCATCGTCCAGGTCGCTGCAGGAGAGAAAGGCAAAATCAATGTAGGGGCACACCCGCTCCACCCGATCTTCCTCGTTCCAACGGTAGGAGAAATCGTAACTGACCAGCCCCGGCAGCTCATGCAGCGCGGGAAGCAGCCCGTCCGTAAAGCCGTTGTTGGTGGTGTGGATCAGATCGAACCCGGCAGCGTACTTCAAGTCGTCCTCATCCAGATGGATGGGGTGCTGCTGAAGCACGCCGCCCCGGTTGCTGCCCTTGAACACCCGGTCGCCATCCACCAGCGTAACCCGTGCAAAGCCGTTTTCGCCGGGGTAGCTGCGGCAGTGGCTGCGGCCCACACCTTTTTCATCCAGGGCACGCTGTACGTGCTCTGCCACGGCGTCCTGGCCGAACACGCCCATGAAGTCGGCGCTGGCCCCGAGAGTTTTGGCAAACACGGCAAAGTTCACCGCCTGTCCGCCGGGATACATGGTGTTGGTGTGCAGATAGACATCGCACACATTGTCGCCTAAACCCAATACCTTTACCATGATGATTGTTCCTCCTGAAATTATAGGTTGTGATGGTGCTGCTCGCTGCCGCGCCCCGGGCTTCCCCTCCGCGCTTTACAGGTGCCGCCCCACAAAAAATCCGGTGAGGCCGGTGCGCCAGCGAACTGGCACGCACAGCCCCACCGGCGTGGTGTGTGATTCTGTTTTGTTGTGTGATGCTTCGCGTCAGAGGGTCAGGCAGTTATGACTGGCTGTTGAACTGACGGGTCTCGTCGTACAGGTTGGGGGTAGCGAAGAAGCCTTCGTCCTGCAGCTCTTTGCCCAGAGGAGCGGCTGCGTCGATGAACGCCTGACGGTCGATGTCACAGAAGGTGACGCCGCCCTCTTTGACGAGCCATTCCTTGTCCTCTTCCCACCTGTCGGCGATCTTCTCGGTGTGCTTGGCAGCCGCATCGGCAGCGCAGTCTTCGATGACCTTCTGATCGTCGGCGCTCAGGCTGTTCCAGAACTGGGTGGAGAAGCAGATCTCCTCAACGGGGTAAGCGTAGTCCACATCGGCCACGTACTTGGCGCTCTCGTACAGACCGGCGGAACGGTAGCTGTCCTTGGAGCACTCGCCGCCGTCAACCACGCCCTGCATCAGAGCGAAGGGAAACTCAGACCAGGAAACCACCGTGGGCATCGCGCCCATGGCACGGGCGTTCTTCTCAAAGATGGGCAGGTTGGGAATGCGGTACTTCATGCCCTTCATGTCAGCGGGGCTGTTGATGGGGAACTTTGCGAAGAAGATGCGGGGGTTCTTCTTGAACTCAAAGTTGACCACGTGCATGCCCTGGTTGTCCAGGCTCTCCCAGATGGAAGCACCCAGGTCGCTCTTCAGGTAGGCGATCATGTCCTCGTAGCTGTCGAACGCGAATGCCATGGACAGGATGTTCAGGTCGCTCTCATAGCTGGCCAGAGTGTCCAGAGAGGTCATAACACCCTCCTGCAGACCCACCTGGATGTTCTCCAGCATGGTGGTCTCGTTGCCCAGCTGCTCAGCGGGATAGAACTCGAAGTAGTAACGGTCGCCGATCTTTTCGTTGACCATATCGCAGAAATACTGGCAGGTCTCGGGAGCAGGCTCACCGATGGCGCCGGCGTTGCCGAATTTGACCACCTTCGCACCGGCAGGAACGTTGAAATCCGAGCTGGCGCTGCTGCCGGAAGCAGCGTCAGACGAGGCAGCTCCGGAGCTGGCCGCGCTGGAAGAAGCGCTGCCGCCGCAGCCGGTGAGAATGGACATAACCATCGTCAAGGCCATGCCAAGTGCTACGAGCTTTTTCATGTGGGGTATCCTCCTTTTAATTTGTGCGTTTATCACACCGCGCCCAGCAGGCGAGGCAGGAACATGGTGAGAGGCTCCCAGAAGGTGGTGAGCATCAACGTCGTGAACATGGGGATGAGGAACTGCACCGTGTACTTCAGCGCAGACTCGAACTTGTTGCCGGTGGCCTTCGCGGTCACGAACAGGGCGGGGGCCATGGGCGGGGTAATCAGGCCCAGAGTCACGTTCAGCACGGCCATAACGCCCATCTGAACGTAGCTCATGCCCATGGCAGTGGCCAGGTTCATCAGCAGGGGGGCCACCATGATCAGGATCTGCATGGAGCCGATGAAGCAGCCCAGGAACAGCAGCATGGCGTTCAGCACCAGCAGAATCAGCACCTTGCTGCCCAGGCCCATCAGCAGGTTGGTCATCCAGCCGATCAGGCCGCTGGTGACGATCACCCAGTTGAACACCAGGCCGGTGGCGCACAGGCACATGGACATGCCGGCGCTGGCCAGGGTATCGCGCAGGGCCTTGGTGAGCATCTTCAGGTTAAACTTTTTCAGGCAGATGGCCAGGATGACGCAGTACATAGCCGCCACAACCGAGCATTCGGTGGGGGTGAAGATACCGGTCATGATGCCCAGAACCAGAATGGCGGGGCCGCCCAGCGCGGGCAGGGACTCATACAGGGAGTGGAAGCGCTCGCCCCAGCTGGCCTTGGGGGCGCGGGGGCAGGCGATGTGCTGGGTCTTGACCGCAATGGGGATCCAGATCATCATGGCAACGCCCATGAGGACGCCGGGGCCCATACCGGCCTGGAACATGGCCAGGGTGGAGGTCTGGCTCAGGAAGGCCCAGACCACGAAGTTGATGGACGGGGGAATGATGGGGCCGATGCCCGCAGAAGCGGCGGTGACGGCCACGGAGAAGTCGGGGTCGTAGCCGGCCTTGGTCATGGCGGACACTTCGATGGTGCCCAGGCCGCCGGCGTCTGCCAGAGCGGAGCCGGACATGCCGGCGAACACCATGGAGGACAGAACGTTCGCGTGGGCCAGGCCGCCGGGCAGGTGGCCGATCCACTTTTCAAACATACCGAAGAGTCGGTCTGTCAAGCCAACCTCATTCATAAAGCAGCCCACAAACAGGAAGGCCGGTAGGGCCAGCATGTTAAAGTCGGCCAGGGAGTTGGCGGTTTTCTGGGCGAACATCACGAAGGACTGGTGGTTGAACACCACATACTCAAAGGCAGAGGCCATCATCGCGTAGGCAATGGGCACCCGAAGCAGGATCAGGGCCACAAACGTGATGAAATAAACTGCCAGATACGGATCCAGATTAATCAAGCAGACCGCCTCCTTCCTTTTCCACGGGGACGCAGATGGATTCATCCTTGGTAACGGCGAAGGCGATGGTCTTGTACAGGCTCATCACCAGCATGATCACGCTCATCACCAGAACGGGCAGGGCGTAATAATACGCCTTGCAGAAGGGCAGGCCGCCCACGGGAGGCATCTTCTTCTGCATCTGGAACAGCTGCCAGGATGCGGGGATGTACACCCAGCTCATCACCACAATCAGCAGATTGGTGAAGTGGTCCATAAAATGGCAGAACCACTTGGGCATCCGTTTCATGATAAACTCCAGCACCGCATGGCCGTTGTCCCAATAAACCGTACACCAGCCAAGGCACATGGACCAGATCATCAGAGCAGTAACGGATTCATCAACGCCATAAATGGGGCGGTTGAACATGAAGCGCATAACCACCTGAATGAACAAGAGCGCCATAAAAATGAACAAAATGTACCCGGTAAAAATCTCCAGAATGTCTACCGCTTTGTCCATCGCTTTGCCGATGGACCTGACTGCTTGTTTCATACACTGATTTGTATGATACGCAAATGCGAAACCATACGCTCCTTTCCTTCCCGAATTTTGCCCGAACCCACTGCAAAAGGGCGGCTTCGGGCCGCGCCGCCCCTCCCGATGGCTGCCCGCCGCCCGGCCCGGGGGTCGGCCGCCCCTTGCCGGAACCATGTGCCGTAATTGACGGGCGGTCATTTACGTCGCATTCGGTATTCAGTCATCTTATGTTGTTATAATATATTGATAGCAGATTTCAAAAAGTTTTGCAAGAGTTTCTCAGAAATTTTCTAGGTTTTTCAATGGAATTGTGGAAATTCACAAATAAGACGTTCTCTTTTTTCTCTTTATCGACGTTTTTTGAGTTTTTATGAAGTTTTCTTCAGCACATTCTATCCAGACGCAGAAAAAGCAGCTAAAAAACGTCATTTTATGGTCGTTTACAGCTGCTTTATCTTGCGATTTCCCTTTAACTTTTGTTGCTCACGCGCGGATTTGTGCGTCATTCGGATACAATTGCGCGTTTTTTCCGGGTTTTGCATCCATTGTTAATACTTTGACGAGGTTTTGACCGTAAAAGGAGGTTGCCCACCGCGATGGCAAACGCCTTCCCCGCGAGGGGAAGCAAAAACTGCCGATTCATCTTCTCCGCCCCCAAAAACAAAGCGCGGAACGCCATTTTCAGACGTTCCGCGCTTGATTCGCTTATGGATTCAGCCAAAAGTTCGGGTTACTGCTTGCGCTTTTTGACCACAGCCATGCCCACCAGAACGATGGCGCAGACGGCGGCACTGCACACGGCAATGCCCAGCTGGCTGTCGTCCGAGGTGCGGGGGCTGGTCACAGCGGCCGGCACGGCCGTGGCCGCCGGAACTGCGGTGGCCGAGGGCTTCTTTTCAGGCTTGCTGGTCGGCTTGCTGCTGGGGCCGGCTGGGGTCGACCCAGGAGTCTGACCGGGAGTCTGATCGGGAGTGGCGGTGGGGCCGAACTCGGTGCTCACCAGCTTCCACAGCTGAGTGCCGTAGAAGGGGTTGGCGGTGCCCAGGCTCAGGCCCTGGTTGGTCACGGCGAACACGCGCAGGCCGTGGTTGTAGGGGTCGTTGAAGCCGTTGGTGGTCAGTGTCTGGAAGTTCACGCCGTCCCCGGTAACATACAGGTCAAAGCCGCGCTCGGCCTTCCGCAGATACTGCATGCAGGTGATCACGGTCCGCAGCCGGCGCAGATTGTCCTCGTTCAGCAGCTTGTCCAGCGCTTCGAGGATGTCGTCGGCTAGGCCGTACTCCTGCTTCAGGTTCTGCACGGTTTCCATCAGCTCGCTGTACAGGTCGGCAAAGTCCTGGTAGTAGGCAATGCGCTCTTCCACGTCAAAGCTGCCGGCCTCACCGTTCAGGATCTGGCGGTCGTCGGTGCCGTCCACGTTGTCCAGCAGGTCACCGGCGCTCTCCAGGCCGTTCAGCAGGTCGTTCAGGTCATTGGATTCCTGCACTGCAGCGTCGTACAGGGCCGCTTCATTGGCGGCGGTGGGGGCAGGCGCCGCAACCGGAACTTCCGCGGTGCCCGCGGGGAGGGCTTCGGTGCTGACCTCACCAGGATCAGAAGGTTCCGTGGGCTCCGCCGCAGGCTCAGTCGTGGGCTCCGCCGTAGGCTCAGTCGTGGGCTCCGCCGTAGGCTCAGTCGTGGGCTCCGCCGAAGGCTCGGTCGTGGGCTCCGTCGAAGGCTCAGTCGTGGGTTCAGCCGCAGGCACAAGCGAAGGCTCCGGCAGGAAGCTGGGCGTCAACGTGGGGGTGGGGAACGTGGGGGTGGGGGCGGGGAAGCCGTCCGGGTATTTCTTGTTGAGCAGTTCCTCGATCAGATCCCGCAGATAGTCCAGCTGCGTGGCCCACTCCTCGGGGGTCATGTTGATGATGTCGCCGTTGGAGAACTGGCCGATGGGCTCCAGCAGGCTGCTGGTGTCAAAGGTGCCCACGTACAGCTTGCCGCCGTACTCCTGCATCCGCCAGATATACTGGTTCTCGTTGTGGCCGAAGCCGGTGCCCAGGCCGGAAATGCCGCCGTTCGGGAACATCTTGGTGGCGTCGCCCACCACCAGCTCCATGTCCTCGCTCTGGTTCATCCGGTACAGGCCGACGGACTGCTCCAGGTTGGCGTTCACGAAGCTGCAGTCCACGCCGCCCATGCTGCCGCTGGCGTCCTCGCCGGTCTTGTTGAAGAGGATGCGCTCCAGAGCGATCTCCTCATCGTTGTACTCGCCGATGTACAGGTAGCCGTTGTACACGATCAGGTTGGCCGCGCCGGAGCGGGTGCGCTCCGGGTCAATGCCGAAGGTGTATCTGGCGTTGTCGTTCAGGTCGCCCACCACGGGGGTCCAGGTGAAGGTGCCGTCGGGGTTTTCATCGCCGCGCACCAGTGCAAAGGACTGCATGGTGTTGTCGTCCGGGGCGTTCTCGGGAGTACCGGTGCAGATGCTCACATACAGGTGGCCGTTGTACTCCACCATATCCCAGATGGAGCCGCCGTAGATGCTGTCCTGATAGCGGTAAGCGGGGTAGTTGAACAGGTCCGCAGAGTCGGCGATCTGGGTGAAGCCCTCCTTCGGGTTGGAGGAGATCAGAATGTTTGCGCCGCTCTTGCCGGTGGCCGCATCCATGTACACGTTGCTGATGACCAGCTTGCCGTTGTACACGCACATGCCGCGGATGCCGGTGGAGATGCCCGCCCGGTAGGCCGCTCCGTAATCCCGCATGTTGTTCAGGCCCGTGTACACGGGGGTGAACGTATCGGTCTCAGGGTCCAGCTCATACACACTGGGCAGGCCGCTGGTGCCATGGTCCCGCACGCTGCCGCAGAAGTACAGCTTGCCGTTGTACTCCACCGAGTTACGGAACAGGGGGCTGATGCCGTTGGTGTTCTGAGACATGAGCAGCTTGGTCTCGCCGGTTTTGGTGTTCACCTTCACCAGAATGCCGTTGCTGTCCACGCCGTCCTCCTGGCCCCAGAAGAAGGTGCCGTTGAACATGGCCTTCAGGGTCTTTTCCATGACGTCCTTGTCGAACTTGTCGCCCAGAACGCCCTGCATCAGGGTCAGGGTGTTGCCCATGGCGGCGTAGCAGGTGCCCACATACATCCAGTCGCCGTAGCCCTGAGCGGACCAGGAGTAGCTCTGGCCGCGATCACCTGCGTTGTAGTAGGGGTCGCTTTCGTCGGTTACCACGCCTACCGCACCGTTGCCGATGTAATCCACAATGCCGTCGGCCTGCTTGGTGGGTTTGGTGGGGTGGGAAATCTTCTCGAATTTGTAGCCGGTGGTCCGGCCATAGTACGAGACAGGGGTCGTCTCATTTTCGGCAAAGACGGGCAAAACCATCGCTGAGAGCATGGCTGCGCTCAGCAGGACGGCGCCGACCCTCTTTGCTGCGCTGTGCAGCTGCATTGGCACTTCCTCCTTCGTTTTCTCCTCATGTGTGTTTCTTACTGCGGCGTGTATGACGGATTGACACTCATTCGGCCAATGCAATTCACATTTTCAAAAATTGCATTGCTTACCGTATAAATTTCAATTCACGTCATTCACATTATAGCATACAATTGTCCAAAGCAAATACTCAAATGCAATAATGCAATGTTTTGCGCGCATTTTATCAATTTTTTATGCATAGGACCTGCTATTTGCATATATTTCAGCGAATTGAACAACACACGGCTTGGTTTTTTCTCGAGGGGAAGGCGTTGCAGCAAGAAATAACCTTGTCGCCCTCTTGGGCACGCTCTCCGGGCCGTGTCATCTGCGCAAAAGGGTGGCGGGCGGCAGGGGATTGTGGTATACTGAATTTATATGGGCTGCCCCGGCGGCCCTGTGTAAGGTCAGCCGCGGCCCACTCCGGTCTGGGCCGCACCCGGATAGACCCAACGTCGGTTGCGTTGGCTGTAAGAAAACAGCAAAGGAGTTTTCACATGAAGTATTGCAAACGCTGCACCATGCCTGACACCCGCCCCGGCATCACCTTTGACGCCGAGGGGGTGTGCAGTGCCTGCCGCCATTACGAGCACCGCAAACTGGTGGACTGGGACGCCCGCTGGAAGGAATTCGAGGCCCTGTGCGACAAGTACCGCGGCTGCAACGGCCCCGGCGGCTACGACTGCGCCGTCGCCGTCTCCGGCGGCAAGGACAGCCACTTCCAGGTCTACATCCTGAAAGAGGTCATGCACATGAACCCCATCCTCTTCAGCGTGGAGGATAACTTCCCCATGACCGAGGCGGGCCAGCACAACATCAAAAACATCTCCGAGGCCTTCGGCTGCACCATCATCAGCTGCAAGCCCAACATCAAGGCCCAGAAAACCCTGATGCGCGCCTTCTTTGAAAAGTACGGCAAGCCCACCTGGTATGTGGACCGTCTGATCTACACCTTCCCCCTGCACATGGCCCTGAAGTTCAACACCCCGCTGCTGTGCTACGGCGAGAACGTGAGCTTCGAGTACGGCGGCTGCGCCGACGAAGAGACCTACAGCGCCAAGGGGCAGATCGAAAACGGCGTGGCCGTGGGATTCCCCGATGAAGAACTGCTGAGCTACGGCGTGAGCGAGAACGACCTGGCCCTGACCAAGGCCCCCACCGCCGAAGAGCTGGCCAAGCTGGACCCCTTCTACATGAGCTACTTCCTGCCCTGGAACAGCTACAAGAACTACCAGCTGGCCAAGAGCCGCGGCTTCCACGACCTGACCCATGAGTGGGACCGCACCCATCACGCCGAAAACTTCGACCAGATCGACAGCCGCGCCTATCTGGTGCACAGCTGGCTGAAGTACCCCAAGTTCGGCCATGCCGCCGCCACCGACTACACCGCCCGCTACATCCGCTACGGCATGATGACCCGCGAAGAGGCCATTCCCATCATCAAAGAGCGGGACGGCGCGCTGGACCCCCTGTGCGTGCGGGACTTCTGCGCCTTCTGCGGCTACACCGAGGCCGAGTTCTGGGCCATCATCGACAAGTTCTACAACCGCGACATCTTCTATAAGGACGAATACGGCCGCTGGATGCTGAAAGAGCCCATCTGGGCAGAAAAGTAAGCCGCCGCTCCAAACTCCGCTTTTATCGCGCATAAATTGTGCCGAGCCGCCTTCTCCCGCCGCAATGGGAGAAGGCGGCTCGTTTATTTCTGCGCGTTTTTATTCTTCACGCGGCGCAAAGTCCTCACACAAAAAGCAGGCACGATGCCGTTTTCAGCATCGCGCCTGCTTTTGTTTCATCGGGGCCGGGCGGCCGGTTCAAGGGCCGGTTCGCGCATTCACGCAAGGAGCTTGGCCGCTCATGGGCAGGCCCTGCCCGCCGCCTTCCCGGGGATGCATTGGGATGGAGGTCAGTCCTCGTCGCCGGTGGTGTTGCCCAGCTTCTTGGCCTCCTCGATCACCTTGGCCTCCAGGTTGGAGGGCAGGGTCTCGTAGCGCACAAAGTCGAACTCAAAGTGGCCGCGGCCCTGGGTCAGCTGGCGCATAAAGGTGGTAAAGTCCTGCATTTCGGCCATGGGTACTTCGGCTTCCACCACCTGCAGGCCATCCTCATCCGGGCTCATGCCCAGAACACGGCCGCGGCGCTTGGTCACCTCGCCCATGATATCGCCGGTGTTGTCGGCGGGCACGTGGGCCTTCAGGCTGCCCACCGGCTCCAGCAGAACGGGGCCTGCCTCGGGCAGGGCTGCCTTATAGGCCAGCTTGGCCGCCATGATGAAGGCCATTTCGCTGGAGTCCACCGGGTGATAGCTGCCGTCCAGCAGGGTGGCCTTCAGGCCAACCACCGGGTACCCGGCCAGCACACCGTGCTGTGCAGCCTGGCGCAGGCCTTTTTCCACGGCGGGGAAGTAGTTCTTGGGCACACTGCCGCCGAACACCTTCTCTTCAAACACCAGCTCCTCGCTGTCACAGGGCTCAAACTCGATCCACACATCGCCGAACTGGCCATGGCCGCCGGTCTGCTTCTTGTGGCGGCCCTGGGCCTTGCACTTTTTGCGCACGGACTCACGGTAGGCCACACGGGGCGTGGTCAGGGTCACGTCCACGCCGAACTTCGCCTTCAAGCGGGCGCACACCACGTCCAGATGCTGCTCGCCCAGGCCGGAGAGCAGCTGTTGGCCGGTCTCGCCGTCCACACGGAAGTTGATGGTGGGGTCCTCCTCCATCAGGCGGGCCAGCGCCGCGCCGATCTTGCCCTCGTCGCCCTTCTTGGCCACCTTCAGGGCCATGCTCAGGGTGGGGTTGGGGAAGGCTGCGGTGGGCAGGCTCACCACGCGGGCCGGGTCACACAGGGTGTCGCCGGTTTTGGCGGTGGCCAGCTTGGTAATCACGCCGATGTCGCCGGCGGTGATCTCGGTCACGTCGGTCTGCTTCTTGCCGCGCACGCTCACCAGCTTGCCCATGCGCTCCGGCTCACCGGTGCGGGAGTTGACCAGGCTGCTGGCGGCCGTCAGCTTGCCGCTGGCCACCTTCACATAGCTCATCTTGCCCACGAAGGGGTCGGCCACGGTCTTGAACACCAGAACGGCGGTGGGGTCGCCCGGCTCGCAGGGCAGCTCCACAGGGTTGCCGTCCTTATCTTCGGCTGCAAAGGCCTCCAGATGGGGGCTGGGCAGCAGTTTTTCCATATTGTACAGCAGCATATCCAGCGCCTGCAGGTTCAGGGCGCTGCCGCAGAACACGGGGGTGATGACGCCGCTCTTCACGCCGATGCGCATGCCTTCCACGATTTCCTCGGTGGTAAAGGCTTCGCCGCCGAAGAACTTCTCCATCAGGGCATCGTCGGTCTCGGCCACGGCCTCGCTCATGGCTTCCACCAGGCCGTCAAACCGGTGGCCCATGTCGGGCAGATCCACCTGAATCTGCTTGCCGCTCTCATACTTGAAGGCCTTCTGGCTGAACAGGTTCACATACAGCAGGGTGCCGTCGTCCTGCTTGACGGGCACCACACAGGGGCAGATGGAGGGGCCGAACTTGACCTTCAGGTCCTCCAGAATCTTATAGAAATCCGCATTCTCCAGGTCCATCTTGCTGACGAACACCATGCGGCTCTTGCCATATTTCTCGGCCAGCTTGTAGGCCTTTTCCGCGCCCACGGTCACGCCCGAACGGCCGGAAACCGTAATCAGCACGCTCTCTGCAGCGGCGATGCCCTCGTACAGGCCCGCCTCAAAGTCAAACAGGCCGGGCACGTCGATCAGGTTGAACTTATAGCCGTTGTTCTCCACAGGAGCCACTGCGGAGGACAGCGAAGCGTGGCGCTTTGCCTCTTCGGGGTCAAAATCGCAAACGGTGGTGCCGTCTTCCACCCGGCCCATGCGCTCCAGCGCGCCGGTCAGGTAGAGCAGAGCTTCCACCAGCGTGGTTTTGCCGCAGCCGCCGTGACCGGCGACCAGGATGTTGCGGATGTTCGTGTTTGCGTAGCTCATCTCTCTTACCTCTTCCCTATGGGAGCTTTGGGCTGCCCGCCCATGTCCCTTAGCAACTTATACAAAAATAGTACCACATTTTCCGCCATTTTCAAGGATATTGTGCTGAAACAGCCGCGGAACAGGCGAAGAAATTTCCGGGCAATGTTTGTACATTTTGACAAAAGGCTTAGGAAAGGGACGATCGTGTAAATCTTTTTGACAAACCGGCCGGGCCTGCTCCCCCCTGAAGCGCACAAAAAGCAGCCGCCCTTTGGCCCCGGTTTCGGGCCGAACGGCGGCTGCTTTCGTATGCTTCTGCGGCAGAGGGGCGCTCACTTCACGCCGTTCCACCGGTCCAGCATACTGGGTGCGTCCGGGTCAAAGCGCTCTCCGGCCAGCTGCTGGCAGTACATCTCGCCGAACTGATGGCCGATCTTTTCCAGCTCGCTGAACACCAGGTTGATGCCCTCCGGGGTGGTGTGCCAGGTCGCCTTCGTGATGCCTTCAATGTCCTGCGGGCAGATAAAAAACTGCGTATCAGGGTAGAAATACTGATAATACATATACGCCCGCCGGGCATGGAGCGATTTGCACACCAGAATGGCCCGGCGCACATTCAGCCCTGCGGCGTTGGTCACGCGGCGGGAGAAGCGGGCATTGTCCCAGGTGGAGACCGCCCGATCCTCTTTCAGAAACGCCGTCTCATCCACGCCGTTTTTCACGCACACATCCCGCAGAAATTCCCACTCGGTGGCGTAGGGGCCGGGGTAGCGGTCGGCCAGGCTCTGGGCCCCAATAAAGCGCCCGTCGTGGACGCTGTACCGCCCCGAGGGCAGAATGACCGGGGCCAGCCCCTGCCGCCACAGCGCGGCAGCTCGCTCGCCCACCTCCGGATAGGCACCGCCGGTAATAAAAATCACATCGGCAGGCTGCGGTTCATCCCGCAGAAAGACAAAGTTCCCGATCTCCGCCAGCGGGTCGCGGGCCGGGGTGTTGGGCTGCATCATAATGGCTCCTTTCGATGGGCGCTTTCTGCCGCGGAGATTTTGGCTTCCCCGCGAGGGGAAGGCATTGCCTGCGCAGCATGAAGCCGCACACCCAAAAAGGGCCGGGCCAAACGGCCCGGCCCTTTTGCTGTTTCGTACTGCTTTGCAGCCCTGTATTACTTCTTCATGGTCTTGGTGAAGCTGTCCTTCAGGGTCACAATGCGGTTGAAGGCACCCGGCTTCTTGGAGTCGGGGGTAAAGTAGCCCATCCGGACGAACTGGAACTTCTCGCCGGGCTTGGCGTCGGCCAGGCTGGCCTCCAGCTTGGCGCAGGGCATATCCACCACGCTCTCGGGGTTCAGGTAGTCCTTATAGTCCGCTCCGTCGGGAATGCCGTTCATGTTGGCCTCGGTGAACAGGGCGTTGTACAGGCGGGCGTCTGCGTCCACGGCGCTGGCGCAGCTGACCCAGTGAATGGTGCCCTTTACCTTGCGGCCGTCCACAGGGTTGCCGTTGCCGCTCTCCAGATCGGCGGTGCAGTGGATGGCGGTCACATTGCCGGCTTCGTCCTGCTCCACGCCGCTGCACTTCACAATATACGCGCCCATCAGGCGGACCTCGCCGCCCACGGTGAGCCGCTTGAACTTCGGCGGGGGCACCAGCGCAAAGTCGCTGCGCTCGATCCACACCTCACCGGAGAACTCCACCGGACGGGTGGAATCATCGCCCGCATCCCGGTTGGGGTTGTTGGCCACGTCAAAGGTCTCGGTCTTGCCGGCGGGATAGTTGTCGATCACCAGCTTCACCGGGTCCAGCACCGCCATGCGGCGGGCGGCGCCCATCTCCAGTTCCGCCCGCATGCAGGCCTCCAGCTGGCGCATATCCACCAGGCTGTCCGCCTTGGCAATGCCGGCCTCTTTCACGAAGGTGAAGATGGCGGTGGGGCTGTAGCCGCGGCGGCGCAGGCCGCACAGGGTGGGCATTCGGGGATCGTCCCAGCCATCCACAATGCCCATCTCCACCAGCTCGCGCAGGTAGCGCTTGCTCATCACGGTGTTGGTCACGTTCAGGCGGGCAAATTCGCGCTGTTTGGGGAAGTGGCCGCCGCTGGTGTTCTCAATGACCCACTCGTACAGGGGGCGGTGGTTCTCAAACTCCAGGCTGCACATACTGTGGGTGATGCCCTCAATGGCGTCCTGAATGGGATGGGCGAAGTCGTACAGGGGATAGATGCACCACTTGTCGCCCTGGCGGTGATGATGCACCTTTTTAATGCGGTAGATGGCCGGGTCGCGCAGGTTCATGTTGGGGCTGGCCAGGTCGATCTTGGCGCGCAGGGTCTTGGTGCCGTCCGCGAACTCGCCCGTCCGCATCCGGCGGAACAGGTCCAGGTTTTCCTCGGGGGTGCGGTCCCGGTAGGGGCTGGGCCGGCTGGGCTTGCCCGCGTCGCTGCCGCGGTACTCCTGCATCTCCTCACGGGTCAGGTCGTCCACATAGGCCTTGCCTTCCTTGATGAGTTTTTCGGCGTACTCATAGCACTGATCGAAGTAATCGCTGCCATAGAAGATGCCGCCGTTGGGCACGGCACCCAGCCATTCCAGATCCTGCTGGATGCTCTCCACATACTCCATGTCCTCGCGGGCGGGGTTGGTGTCGTCAAAGCGCAGGTTGAACTTGCCGCCGTAGGCCTTGGCGATGCTCCAGTTGATGTAGATGGCCTTGGCGCTGCCGATGTGCAGATAGCCGTTGGGCTCCGGCGGGAAGCGGGTGTGAATCTCCTTCACCGCGCCTGCGGCCAGGTCCGCGTCAATGATGTCGGTCAAAAAATTGCTGGGCCGTTCTTCCATGGTTGATTCCTCCTCTTTCTGCGGGGCGGGGCACAGAAGCCCGCCGCCGCCCTGCCTTTGCCGCCCTGGGCCGGGCCTCGGTACGGGGCGGCAAAGTTGTCGGCAGTAAGGCAGCCAAGCGCCGCCTTGTACAATAGAGGTATTGTACACCCGGCACGGCGTTTTTTCAATGATTTTGTGTGCGCCGGGCAGCAAAAAGCCTTCTCCTCAAGGGGAAGCCAGGATACCGCGCAGGCAGAGCCTTCCCCTCAAGGGGAAGCAAAAACCGCGGCAGAAAGCCGTGCCGCCGCAGGGAACCCCTCCGCAGCCGCAAAGCTTCCCACAACAATTCTCCATATCAAGCCCGTTTTTCTCGCCTTCCGGACGGGACAAAACCGCCCGTCTGTGGGCTGATTTTCCGTTCTGCGCGCCATTTTTTGAGGTTTTGTTCAAACTTTTGCTACATTCGCGGGTTAAAATAAGGTAGTTTGCGACAGGTTGCCACCGTTTCGCCATTTGCGCAACATATTCGACTTGAAAAAACCGCGTTTTTCCCATTAAAATATAATGTAAATAAAATGCCTTACCAGTCTCTTTCGGGCGCTGGCAGGCCACACCCACCCGCCTCGGGCGCTGCTGCGCCGGACCGGGCGTTCCACTAGGAGGTTACACCATGAGAGCAGGCCTGGATATTGGCTCCACCACCATCAAGTGCGTGGTGCTGGATGACGAAGAGCGGCTTGTCTACCATACATACGAGCGACATTACAGCCACATTGTGGAGAAGGCGGAGGAGATCCTCACCCGCGTAAACGACGAGATCGTGCACGGCCAGCCGCTGCTGCTGTCCATCTCCGGCTCCGCCGGCATGGGCCTGGCCCAAAGCTGCGGCGTGCCCTTTGTGCAGGAGGTTTTTGCCACCCGCGTGGCCGCCAACAAGCTGGCCCCCGGCACCGACTGCATCATTGAGCTGGGCGGCGAGGACGCCAAGATCCTCTTTTTGACCAACGGCACCGAGGTGCGCATGAACGGCAGCTGTGCCGGCGGCACCGGCGCCTTCATCGACCAGATGGCCACCCTGCTGAAGATGGGCCCCGATGAGATGGACAAGGCCGCCCAGTCAGCCCAGCGCACCTACACCATTGCGTCCCGCTGTGGCGTGTTTGCCAAAAGCGATGTGCAGCCCCTCATCAACCAGGGCGCGCTGCCCAGCGACATTGCCGCCTCCATCTACAAGGCGGTGGTGAACCAGACCATCGCAGGCCTGGCTCAGGGCCGCCCCATCACCGGCAACATTCTGTATCTGGGCGGGCCCCTCACCTTCAGCACCGTGCTGCGGGCCAGCTTTGACGAGGCCCTGGGCGTCAAGGGCCTGTGCCCCGAAAACAGTCTTCTGTACGTGGCGCTGGGCGCGGCGTTCTATTCCGATCAGGAATTCCGCCTGCCCCAGGTCATCGCCGCGCTGGACAAGTACAGCGCCACCGCCACCTACGCCAGCCAGCCCCCGCTGTTTGCCTCGAAGCAGGAGTACGAGGAGTTCCACGCCCGCCACATGAAGGCCAGCGTGCCCCGCGTGCCCTTCGGGGCCGACTGCGGGCCGGTGCACATCGGCATTGACTCCGGCTCCACCACCGTCAAGCTGGTGGTGATCGACGACCAGCGCCGCATTCTGTACACCAACTATCAGCCCAACCTGGGCGAGCCGCTGGAGCTGATCCGCCAGCAGCTGGTGCAGCTGTACGAGCGGCACCCCGGCCTGCAGGTGGCCAGCGTGACCACCACCGGCTACGGCGAGGAACTGGTTAAAACCGCGTTCTCCGCCGATCTGGGCGTGGTGGAAACCGTGGCCCACTTCACCGCGGCCAAGTACTTCCTGCCGGATGTGGATTTCATCATCGACATCGGCGGCCAGGACATGAAGTGCTTCAAGATCGAGGACAATGCCATCAGCAACATCTTCCTGAACGAGGCCTGCTCCTCCGGCTGCGGCAGCTTTTTGCAGACCTTCGCCCAGGCGCTGGGCTACGACGTGAAGGACTTTGCCGCCCTGGGCCTGTTTGCCGACCGGCCCGTGGACCTGGGCAGCCGCTGCACCGTGTTCATGAACTCCAGCGTGAAGCAGGCCCAGAAGGACGGCGCGTCCATTGAGAACATTTCGGCGGGCCTGTCCATCAGCGTGGTGAAAAACGCTCTGTACAAGGTCATCCGTGCCTCCAGCCCGGAGGATCTGGGCCGCAACATCGTGGTGCAGGGCGGCACCTTCTACAACGAGGCCGTGCTGCGCGCCTTTGAGAAGGAGATGGGGGTCAACGTGATCCGGCCCGACATCGCCGGCCTGATGGGCGCTTACGGCGCGGCTCTGTACGGCAAAGCCCACACCGCCGAGGGCCATGTGAGCAGCCTGCTGAGCCCCGAGGCACTGGAGCACTTCACCCAGCAGGTGCGCAATGTGCAGTGCCAGGGCTGCGGCAACCACTGCCAGCTGACCATCAACACCTTCTCGGACGGCAAGCGCCTGGTGAGCGGCAACCGGTGCGACAAACCCGTCACCGGCAAGGCCGGAAACGGCGAGCTGAACCTGTACGAGTACAAGCGCCAGCTGCTGCAAAGCTACAAACCGGTGCCCGGGGCGCGGGGCAGCATCGGCATTCCCCTGTGCCTGAACCTGTGGGAACTGCTGCCTTTCTGGCACACCTTCTTCACCAAGCTGGGCTTTGCGGTGCACACCAGCCCCATGTCCACCCGCGGGCTGTATCTGGCCGGGCAGGCCTCCATTCCCAGCGATACCGCCTGCTTCCCGGCCAAGCTGGCCCACGGCCACATCAAGGCGCTGAGCCAGATGAAGCTGGACGCCATCTTCTACCCCTGCCTGACCTACAATCTGGACGAGGGCCTGGGCGAGAACCACTACAACTGCCCGGTGGTGGCCTATTACCCCGAGGTGATCGCGGGCAACTGCCCCGAGCTGGAGGGCACCACTTTTATTTACGACTATGTGGGCATCCATCGCCCCAAAGACTTTGTGGGCAAGATGACCGGCATTCTGGCCAAGTACTTTGCAGGCATTAAAAAGGGCGAGGTGCAGGCCGCGGCCGACGCCGCCTACGCCGAATACTACCGCCACATGGCCCAGATCCGCGCCAAGGGTGAGGAGATCATCGAAAAGGCCCGGGCCGAGGGCCGCCGCATCATCGTACTGGCGGGCCGCCCCTACCATGTGGACCCCGAGGTGAACCACGGCATTGACACCCTCATCACCCGGTACGGCGCGGCGGTCATCACCGAGGATTCCATCAGCAACCGGGTGGAGAAATTCCCCACCACGGTGCTGAACCAGTGGACCTACCACAGCCGCCTGTACGCCGCCGCCAAATACTGCACCACCCAGCCTGATATGGATCTGGTGCAGCTGGTGAGCTTCGGCTGCGGCGTGGACGCCATCACCACCGACGAGACCCGCGAAATCCTGCAGGCGGGCGGCAAGCTGTACACCCAGCTGAAAATCGACGAGATCACCAACCTGGGCGCGGTGAACATCCGTCTGCGCAGCCTGTTTGCCGCGCTGGACGAAAAGAAGCTGGCTCAGGCCGCCCAGCCTGAAACGAGGTAATTCCCATGGAAATGACCTATCCCAAATTTACCAAAGAAATGAAGGCCACCCACACCATCCTCATCCCCAACATGGCCGTCACCCAGTTCCGGCTGCTGAAGGCCTCGATGGAGTCGGAGGGGTACCATGTGGAGGTGCTGGGCAACTGCGGCAGTCAGGTTGCCCAGCTGGGCCTGAAGTACGTTCACAACGACACCTGCTATCCCGCGCTGCTGGTCATCGGCCAGTTCCTGGACGCGCTGAACAGCGGCAAGTATGATCTGGAGCACACCGCCCTGGCCATCACCCAGACCGGCGGCGGCTGCCGCGCCTCCAACTACATCCACCTGCTGCGCAAGGCGCTGGTGAAGGCCGGCTATCCGCAGATCCCCGTGGCCTCCATCAACTTCTCGGGCCTCGAGAAGGACAGCGGCCTGGTGTTCACCCTGCCGCTGCTGCGCAAGGCAGCCGCCTCCATTTTTTACGGCGACCTGCTGGTGACGCTGCGCAACCAGACCGCCCCCTATGAGGTCAAGCCCGGCGCGGCCGACGCGCTGGTGGACCATTGGGTGCGGGTCATCGGCGACTGGATCAAGCAGGGCCGCGGCTTCTCCGCCCGGGAGATGAAGCACACCTTCCCCCGCATGGCCGCCCAGTTTGCGGCCATCCCGGTCAAGCGGGTGCCCAAGGTGAAGGTGGGCATTGTGGGCGAGATCTACGTCAAATACAGCCCCCTGGGCAACAACGATCTGCAGAACTTCCTGGAGAAGGAAGGCTGTGAGGTAAACCTGCCCGGCCTGATGGGCTTTGTGCAGTACTGCCTGTACAACAACAGTGAAACCGTGAGGCTGTACGGCGGCTCGCTGGCCGCCCAGGAAGGCCCGGAGCTGCTGCTGAAATGGCTGGACAGTGTGGAGGCCGCCGCCTGCAAGGCGCTGGCCGACCATGGCTACCACGCCCCGGCCCGCTTTGCCCACCTGCGCACCCTGCCCAACGGCATCATCGGCATGGGCAACAAGATGGGGGAGGGCTGGCTGCTCACCGCCGAGATGATCGAGCTGGTGCAGGCCGGTTACGGCAACATCGTGTGCGCCCAGCCCTTCGGCTGCCTGCCCAACCACATCTGCGGCAAGGGCATGATCAACAAGATCCGCGCGCTGTACCCCAGCGCCAACATCACCCCCATTGACTACGACCCCAGCGCCACCCGGGTCAACCAGGAAAACCGCATCAAGCTGATGCTGGCCGTCGCCAAGGAAAACCTGGCCAACGGCATCCCGGCCCCCGCGCCCGCCACCGCCCGCAGCCTGGGCGGCGAGGTGGCGCTGGCCCGCTGAACGCCGCGCGCAGAACACGAACCGCACAAAAAACGATCGGGAAGCCTCCATAGCTTCCCGATCGTTTTTTGCAGCAATTCTACGTCAAAAATGCCTTATGCGTTTCCTTTGTGTTCTGGGCCGGGGCGCCGCAGGGCCACCCGTTTTTGCAATCGGCAGCCGCATCACGGCTTTTTTGCTTTTACACATTCCGCGTAGGTCAGCGGAAAAGCCGCCTTCACCGCCGCTCTTTTCCGCACGGCCCAGCCGTTGCTCTGCAAAAAGTCCAGATAGCCGCGGCTGGTCCACCGGCTGTACAGCGGAAAACCCGCCCGCTTCATCAAAAGCGCCTTGGCATTCTCCCAAATGCGGTTTTCGCCATGGGTAAAGGTGGGCGCCGCCAGCACGCCGTCGTCCTTCAGCACCCGCCGGATCTCCCGCAGGGCCTGCTCCGGGTGGGGCACAACGTGCAGCGCGTTGGACACGATCACCACATCGAACGAAGCGTCCGCATAGGGCAGGCAGAACATATCCTGCACCGAAAAGTGCAGCTTGGCCGAATCGTTTTCCCGACTTGCCTGGGCGATCATCGCCGCGGATGCATCGGTGGCCTCGATGCTGCCCGCCGCGCTTACCAGCTGTTTTGCCAGCTGCCCGGTTCCGGCCGCCAACTCAAGCACGGCTTTGTGCTGCACCACCGGCCGCAGCCACTCGGCCAGCTGCTCATAGGCGGCCGCATCCCGGCTCAGGAAGCGGTTGTAGTGCTTTGCGTATTGATCCCAGAAATTTTTACGTTTTTGCGTTTTTATCATCCTTTTCTGCGCAGCTGCATCGGCGCGCGTTGCTGCTTGTCGGTTCGGCTGCGGAATTTTATTGGCGTTCTTTGCAATCTGCGCATTTGTTAGCACAGGCTAACTTATAGGCCATTGAAAAGCCGCATGGCTGCGGCTTTTCTGGATTCATTTTCTTATTTCTTCGTTTGGGCCGGAAGGCATTCCTGCCGCAGCAGTTGGCTGCGCGGTATCCTGGCTTCCCCTCAAGGGGAAGGCTTTGCCCTCCACACCATTCTGTCTCCTCACACCCCGGCCAATGCAGGTTCAGCCCGGGCCGGAAGGCAGGAAGCCGCCGGGCCGGGCGCAGGCACGCGCAGGTCCAGCCGGGCCAGCTGCGAGCGCACCGCCGCAAAACTCTGGCTGGACATGGACAGCGTGCGCACGCCCTGGCGCACATGGGTGCAGGCCAGATAGGGGTTGGCCGCCGTCAGCCCGCTGACCGACACCGGAATCCCCGCCCGCTCGGCGGCATCGCAGGCCGCCTGCACCAGGGCCGACACCGCCGGGTTTTCTTGCCGGTAATACTGCTGCATCTCCGGCTCGGCCCGGTCGGCCGCGCAGGTGTACTGCACCAGATCGTTGGTGCCGATGCTGAAAAACGCGCAGCCGCGGCTGGCCAGGGCATCGGCAGTCAGGGCCGCCGAGGGCACCTCGATCATGCAGCCGAAGGGGGTATTCTCCCGGAAGGCCTCGCCGCGCTCGTGCAGCTCTTCCTTGGCAAGCTCCACCTGAGCCATGGCCGCGTCCCACTCCTCCGGGCCGCCCACCATGGGGAACACCACCGACAGGCTGGCCTGGGCGGCTGCCCGCAGCAGAGCACGCAGCTGCATCCGGAACAGCTCCGGCTGGGTCAGGCAGAAGCGCAGCCCACGCAGCCCCAGGGCCGGGTTCGGCCCCATGGGAACCTGAAGCCACACGGGGGCCCGCTCCTCGCCGATGTCAAAGGTGCGCACCGTCACCGGGCGGCCGCCCGCCGCCAGCAGGCAATTTTTGTAGTACTGATACTGCTGCTCCTCGGTGGGGGGCGTGCCGCTCAGCAGGGAATACTCACTGCGCAGCAGGCCCACACCCTCGGCCCCCATGGCCATGGCGGCCTCGATGTCATCCGGCGCAGTGCAGTTGGCCATGATGTACACCCGGGTACCGTCCGCCGTGCGGCAGGGGCGCAGCAGCAGGTCGCCGCTCACCAGGTTCACGGTGCAGCGGTGCCGCTCCTCCAGCTGATTCAGCAGCTGCGGGTCCGGGTTCAGAATCAGCCGCCCGTTGTCCGCGTCCAGCGCGGCCATGCTGCCGCTGCAATCCGCCAGCACGTCCCGCCCCAGCTGAATCACCGCGGGCAGGCCCATGGTGCGGGCGATGATCGCCGCATGGCTCTGGCTGCTTCCGGCGGCGGTGGCCAAGCCCAGCAGCAGGTTCCGGTCCACCCCCACAATGTCGCTTGGATAAAGGGAATCCGCCACCAGAATGGACGGCTCGGTGAGGATCGGCGTGCCGCGGGGGTTGCCGTCCAGAATGGCAGAGACCCGCTGGCAGGCGTCCAGCACATCGGCGCTGCGCTGGCTGATGTACTCGTCCTGCACGTTGCGCAGGCGATGGGCGAACTGCAGGCCGGTGGCCTCCACGGCGTCCGCCGCCTCGCTGCCTTCGGCAATGTGCCCGCGCATATCCTCCAGCAGCGATTTATCCTCCAGCAGCATCCGCTGGAACAGAAAAATGTCCCGGTCGCTGGGGGCAGCCTGCGCCTGCAGCCCGTCCAGCTCCTGTTTGGCCAGATCCAGGGCGGCGTTCAGCCGGGCCGTTTCCAACTCCGGCAGGCCCGCAATGCGGGCGGTTGGGGCAGCGCGGTCCAGCCGGAACACCGGACCCACGGCCAGCCCCCGGGATGCAGTAACCCCCAAATAGGTGCGCATGGCTTTCCCTCCTTCGCGTTTGCAGTTGCATCGCGCGGCCCGGCCGCCAAGGCCTGCCGCCGCGCGGGTTTATTCGGTGGGTTCGGCCGGTTCGCACAGCGCCGCAGCGCTGCGGGGTGCGGCCCCGGTCAGGGCGTAGAACAGCCCCGCCGCGATCAGCTCGGCCGGGCGGGCTGCTGCCTGGGCAGCCGCCGCGGCGGCACCCAGCCGGTCGGCCCTTTCTCCGGGGTAAAACAGGGGCCGGTATTTCTCCGCCCTTTCCCGGCCGAAGCCGGTGATGAAGGCGCTGCAGAAGGCCGGGCCGTCCCACAGGCAGGTGGGGTCCACCCCCGCCTCCTCGGCGGCCAGCTCCGCCGGCAGAAGCTCCGGGTCGGTGCAGCGCTCAAATCGGTTCAGGGCTGTGCTGCGCTCAGCCAGGGTCAGCGCCGGGCTGCCCTCCACCGCCGCGGCCATCAGGGGGCGGTACCGGCCGGCGAGGATCTCCTCCAGATACGCCGCGCCCTCGGGCCGCAGGGCATAGGCGCTGCCCCGCACCCGGCCAAAGGCACGCAGGGTATCCCAATAGCCCAGCTCCATGTTGCGGGCGGCGGTGGGCGGGTCAAAGTTCAGGATGCTGCCCAGGTCCCAATGGCTTTCAATGGTGCGCACCGCCAGCCCCTCCGGGGCCGGGCGGACGAAGCCCACCCCGTCCACGTTGACGCACAGGGCCTCTTCCGCACCCATGCGCTGGGCCAGGCCGCAGGGCATATTGTCCCGGTAGCCGCCGTCAATAAAGCTGCGTCCCTCGATCTCCCGGGGGCGGAAGGCGGGGAAGCAGGCCGCCGAGGCCAGCATATACTCCGCCAGCATCCCGTGGGGGATCTCCTCCAGCGTCAGCTCCAGCGCCTTCAGGGGCAGCTGCTGCACCGTAACCAGCCCATAGCGGATGGGCGCGCGGCGCATGGCGTCCTCGTCCAGCAGGGTGTCCACAATCGCCTCCAGCGGCTCCACGTTCAGGCCTCCGCCGCGGATGACCTCCTGCAAAAAGGCGGCCAGCGGGCCGGGGCGGTTTTCGCCGGGCAGGCGCACCACGTCCTTCGTGCGGATGGTCAGCCACATATCCCGGGCCACCTCATAGCCGTCCAGCACGAACAGAGCCCCGTTCAGGCAGCCCACGCTGGTGCCGGTGATGATGTCCGGCTTCCAGCCCAGCTCGGCCAGGGCCTTCCACACGCCCACCTGATAGCTTCCCTTTGCGCCGCCGCCGGCCAAAACCAGTGCCCGCTTCATCCGCTTCCGCCTCCTTTTTTCCGGCTGCCGCCGTTCCGCCTTCCTTCGCTGCCCGGGCACGAAACGCCCGGAGGCGTGTAATGCTGCCCGGTTCCAATTGCTGCTCTTGCCCCGATTATAGCATAAATGCACGGACTTTTGTGCTACAATTTGGTAAATTATGCAGCCAATCTTTCCCGCCCGCCGGGCCTGCCCTTGCCCGCCGCGCGGCCTCTTGCTATAATGGATACCGGTCCCCTTCCCGGCCGGGAGGGGGCGGCAGTTTTGATTTTGGAAAGGACGGACCCGTTCATGAATTCTCTGGAAACCTTCACCAATCAGCTGATCCAGCACGGCACCGACCTGGGCGCAAAGCTGCTCAGCGCCCTGGTGGTGCTGGTGATCGGCCTGTCGCTCTGCCGCTGGGTGATCCGCCTGGTGCAGCACAGCCGCGCACTGGATAAGCTGGACCCCAGCCTGCACACGTTTTTGACCAGCTGCACCCGCATTGTGCTGTATGTGCTGCTGGGCCTGAACGTGGCCGGCATTCTGGGCATTCAAACCACCAGCTTTCTGACCCTGCTGGCCAGCGGCAGTGTGGCCGTGGGCCTTGCCCTTCAGGGTGCGCTGAGCAACTTTGCCGGCGGCCTGATGCTGCTGATCTTCAAGCCCTTCAAGGTGGGCGACTACATCAAGGCCGACGGGCAGGAGGGCACGGTGAAGGCCGTGACCGTGTTCTACACCTTCCTCACCACGCCGGACAATAAGGTGGTCACCCTGCCCAACGGCAGCCTGACCGGCACCGCCGTGGTGAACTACACCGCCAACCCCACCCGGCTGCTCATGCAGACCTACACCGCCAGCTACGACGCCCCGGTGGAGAAGGTGAAGGCCGTTCTGCTGGAGACCGCCCGGGCCAACCCCATGGTTCTGGCCGACCCGGCCCCCATGGCCCGCCTGGCCCGCCACGGCGACAGCGCCCTGGAATACACCCTTCGCGTGTGGTGCAATTCGGCCGACTACTGGCCTCTGAACTTTGACCTGATGGAGCAGGTGCGCGACGCCTTTGACAAGGCCGGCATCGAGATCCCTTATCCCCAGATGGACGTACATACCCGCTGAGCGAGCTTTTTCCCCGGTACAAGCATAGCCCCCATCCCGCGCGAAACGGCGCGCAGGATGGGGGCTATGTTATTTTTTGCGTGAAACGTCTGCGGGGCGGCCGGCGCGTTACCGCCGGAAGGGGGCAGCCAGCGCCTTCACCATCTCACGCCGCTTGGTGTACTTGGGCAGCACTGCGTTCACCGCCGGCATCAGAAGCTTTTTCAGCACATCCTTGGCCCGGGCCTTGAACGGGCGGGGCTGCACCTCACGGGCGCTCTGCCAGGCCAGGCGCTGCATCAGCTCCTCGTAGTAATCGCTCTGGCGGGCATAGTGCCAGAACTCCTCCGCATAGTCGGAATCCGGCTGCTGCCAGGGCTTATCCGGCCCGGCGTAGTGGATGATCTTCGGGGCGGCGTGGGCCGCCAGATACTCATCCCGCAGATACTTGGGTGCCCGGCTCACAATGTCCGAAATGCGGATGTACCGCCAGTCGGTCATCACATTCCAGGCCATGTCCACCGCCTTGTACCGGCCCTGGGCCAGATAGTTCAGCACGTCCTGATCCAGCAGCTCCCACTTGTTGGAGGCCGCAAATTCCAGCATACCGGCGCTGGTGTACTGCTTGCGGAACTCAGCCAGGTTGAACAGGATGACCCCCGCCTGGAAGTACTCGTAGGGCTTTTCGATCTTCAGCTCCTGGTCCATGTAGACCTTTTTGTGCTCCTCATATCCGTTGTACAGGCCCGCAGTGTCCGCATCGTGGCAGGCCGCCAGCAGGCAGCCCTCCACATCGGTGTCATACAGCAGGGCCGGGTCGGCCTTCACGATCACGTCGCAGTCCAGATACAGCACCTTGTCGTAGTCCGGCAGCAGCTCGGGCATCAGCAGGCGGAAGTAGGTCTCCAGCGCAAAGTGCGCCCGCAGGAACAGGTGTTCAAACTGCTTGCCGAAGCGGGACACATCGAAAAAGCGCAGAGACACGTTTTCGCAGCCCGCAAACACCGCCCGCAGCCGCCGCTGGGTCTGGGGCCGGATGTCCCGGTGCATCACCAGCAGGTCGTAGTTGTGCTGCGGGGTGAACTGCTCCTTCATGGAGTGCAGCAGCGCCGACACATAGGGCGCGTAGTAATCGTTGGCCGAAAGGGCAATGGCCACGTTGTTTTCGGCAAAAGCCGGCTTCGGCTTCACCAGCGGGTCAGTGTTCAAAAAGGCTACGGTGGGGGCCTGCTTGATCACCAGATCCTTTTTCTGATCCTGCAAATACAGGCAGTAGATGTTCAGCAGCCGCTCGGCCAGGTGGCCCGGCGTGCGCAGAGCCTCCACCGAATAGTCGGCCATGTCCGCCCGCTTCATGAATTCATCCAGAATGTCAAACAGCCAGGCGCAGTAGGGCTCGAACAGCTCCTTCTTCATGATGTACATATTGTTGAAGAAGGTGGTGTGGCCGCTCAGGTACCGCTGGGCGTAGGGCACGAATTCCGGATACTTCTCCTTGAGGATGTCCATCATCCGGTCCAGGTCCTCCCCGTGCAGGTTGCGCCCGGCCTGGTACTGTTCCACCATGTTTTTGCCCATGTGGGGCATCTGGGTGATGTTCTTCTGCTCCGGCAGAACCAGATCCGCCCCTTCCACAAAGGCGCGGATGGATTCCTCGCTCAGGCCGTATTTCTCCTCGATCTGCCCGTCAAAAAAAGGCTCGGTCAGGTTGCCCCAGCTGTCGCGGCTGCCCGGCGCACCGGCAAAGGAGAGATAGCGCCGGTAGTGGAAAAAGCCATAGTAATCGCAGTCCAGGTTTTTCCAGGCCCAGTACTGGGCGGTCAGCTCGCAGTACATGGGGTTGAGAGCGGAAATGTTTTCGCCCTCATCGTCGTGCAGCATATCCGGCAGACGCACCGCCGCCTTGGCGGCCCCCACCTGAATGGGCTGCAAGCAATCGCTGGCAAGAAAATCCGTGGGCTTGTGGCACGCAATTAAAATTTTAATGCTGTTCATGTTGTCTGTTTCACCGCTTTCGGCCCGCCGCAGCTCAGGACTGTTCCATCATGGCGGCGTACTTGTCGTACACCACATCGGCGGGGCCGTCCTCCATCACCACGCCGTGGTTCAGCCAGATGGCCCGGCTGCACAGCTCCTTCACCTGGTCGCCGTTGTGGCTGACGAACAGCAGGGTGGTGCCGCCTTCCAGCAGCTCGCGCATCTTGGCCTTGCACTTTTCCTGGAACTTGAAGTCGCCCACGGCCAGGATCTCGTCCACCACCAGAATGTCCGCCCGCACCACCGTAGCAATGGCAAAACCCAGGCGGGAGATCATGCCGGAGGAGTAGTTCTTCACGGGCACGTCCACAAACTCCTGCAGCTCCGAAAATTCGACGATCTCGTCAAAATGCTGGTTCATGAACGCCCGGTCCATGCCCATCACCGCGCCGTTCAGGTAGATGTTCTCCCGGGCGGTCAGATCCATGTCAAAGCCGGCGCCCAGCTCGATGAGGGGGGCAATGCTGCCGCGCACCGTCACCTGCCCCTTGGAGGGGTACATCACGCCCGCAATCACCTTGAGCATGGTGCTTTTGCCGCTGCCGTTTTTGCCGATGAGGGCCACGGCCTCGCCGGGCTGGATGCTGAACGAAACGTTTTTCAGTGCAAAGAATTCATCAAAGTGCAGCTGGCCGCGCATCAGCTTCAGGCAGTACTCCTTGATGGTGTCGGTTTTCTCCTTGGCCAGGTTGAACCGCATGGTCACATTATTTACTTCAACGATCGGTGTTGCCATATTCTCGCTCCTCACAAATACAGGATGAAGTTGCGCTGCAGCTTGCGGAATACCGCCAGGCCCACCGCCAGGGCCACACCGCTGCACAACAGGCAGATGCACCAGCTTTTTGCAGTGGGAAGCGAGCCATACAGCACCAGCTGGCGGAAGTTGTCCAGATAATAATACATGGGGTTCAGCTTCAGCACCCACGCCACCTCATCCGGCAGAGCGGACACCGGGTAGAACACCGGGGTGACGTACATCCAGGCCAGCGTGACCACGCTGTACAGGTGGGTCACATCCCGGAAGTACACCGACAGGGAGGACAGCACCATGCTCACGCCCATGGCGAACAGCAGCAGCAGAATCAGCGGCAGTGGGAACAGAAGCAGCTGCCAGTGCAGCGGCGCGCGAGTGACCAGCATCACAATGAGGATGGCCCCCAGGCTGAAGCTCATGGTCACAAAGCTGGAGAACACCCGGGACATGGGGAAAATGAACTTGGGGATGTACACCTTTTTGATGAGCGACCCGTTCTGCAGCACCGAATACATGGCCATGTTGGTGCTCTCATTGAAAAAGCCCCACAGCGTCTGGCCGCAGATCAGGTACAGGGGATAGTTCTCGATGTCGTAGCGGAAAATATACGAGAACACAAAGGACATAACCGCCATCATCAGCAGCGGGTTCAGCAGGCTCCACAAATAGCCCAGGAAGCTGCGGCGGTATTTAACCTTCAGGTCCCGCACCACCAGCTCGTACAGCAGCGGACGGTATTTTTGCAGGTGCTGCCACGCAGGCATTTCCTTCCAGTTCGTCATAGTTTCTTATCTCCTATTTTTCGGTTGTTCCGGTGCAGGCGGTGCTGCATCCGGCCGGGGCCTTCGTCCGTTCAGGCGCCTTTGAGGCCAGCCTTCTTGCCCTCGTTGATGTAATGGAGGTAGTAGGGCTTCAGGTCGTTGCCCCAGCGCTTGCGCAGATCGTCGTAGCGGGCGCGGTAGGTGTACACGTTGAACTCCTCGCTGCCCTGGCGGCCCTCGGCCATGCCGTACTCCACAAAGTGCTGGATGGCCATGTAGTCATTGCCCTTCACCCAATCCCGGATGTCCTTGCAGTGGGCAATGTAATAATCAAAATCGTACACCGCAGAGTAATCCTTCTTGTTGTAGCGGGTCAGGCGGCAGTAGGTCTTGGCGTCCCGGCCTTCCTTCTTGCCGTAATCCTGATAGTGCAGGTAGTAGGGCTTCAGGTCATCGCCCAGCCAGTCCATCAGGTCGTAGTACCGGGCGCGGTAGTTCCGCACATTGAACTCCTCGCAGGCCTGCCGGCCCTCGGCCATGCCGTACTCCACAAAGTGCAGGATGGCCATGTAGTCGTCGCCCTTCACCCAATCCCGGATGTCCTTGCAGTGGTCGATGTAATAATCAAAGTCGTACACGTTGCCGTAGTCGTGCTTGTTGTAGCGGGTCAGGCGGCAGTAGGTCTTGGCGTCCCGGCCTTCCTTCTTGCCGTAATCCTGATAGTGCAGGTAGTAGGGCTTCAGGTCGTTGCCCAGCCAGTCCATCAGGTCGTAGTACCGGGCGCGGTAGTTCCGCACGTTGAACTCAGCACAGCCCTGCCGGCCCTCGGCCATGCCGTACTCCACAAAGTGCAGGATGGCCATGTAGTCATCGCCCTTCACCCAATCCCGAATGTCCGGGCAATGGTCGATGTAATAATCAAAATCGTACACGTTGCCGTAGTCGTGCTTGTTGTAGCGGGTCAGACGGCAGTAGGTCTTGGCGTCCCGGCCCTCGGCCTTTCCGTAGTCTTTGTAATGGATGTAATAGGGCTTCAGGTCGTTGCCCAGCCAGTCCATCAGGTCGTAGTACCGGGCGCGGTAGCTGCGCACATCAAACTCCTCGCAGGCCCGCCGGCCCTCGGCCATGCCATGGTTGAGGAAGTGCTCCATGGCCTGCTGGCGGCTGTAACCGGCCAGATCCGAGTTGTGGCTGATGTAGTATTCGTAGTTGTACACCGGGGCGTACTCAGCCTCAAGCTCTTCCAGACTGGGGGCGGCGGGCTGATCGTCCTTGCCGCTCAGGCTGCCGTACCAATAGTCCATGTCCACGTTGCCGCTCACGCCGCTCACCGAGCCATCGCTGGCGTACTGCCACATCTCATAGCGGCCGCCGTAGCTGCAGCTGGAGCGCCACTCTGCCACCCAGCGGTACCAGTTTTCAAACACTGAGTCGGTCAGGTAGTTGTTCCACCAGCTGCGGCTGGCGTAAACGCCCACCTCGTAGCCCGCATTGCTCACAATGCCCGCAAAGGTGCGGGCCAGGTCGGCCAGGCCGCCATTGCCCAGAGACAGCTGCCGGTTCTCTTCCAGATCGTAGAACACCGGCAGGGTGGGGCTATGGCCCTTCAGCAGGCGCACCGCGTGCCGGCCCTCGCTGGCCGCCTGGCTGGTGCTGGTTGCATAGGAATACAGATACACGCCGTAGGGGATGCCCAGCTTTTCGCACTGGGAGACGTTGCGCTCCCACTGGGAGTCGTCCTGGTCGGTCTCGTCGTCGCCGTAGCCGCAGCGGATGACCGCAAACTCCACGCCCGCGTTTTTCACGGCCTTCCAGTCAATGGTGCCCTGATGGCGGCTCACGTCAATGCCCCAGTGCCCGTTGGCCGAGAAGGTGCTCACGCCGTCCGGCAGGCTCAGCGTGGCCACGCCGTTTTCGTCCGCGTCCACCCGGCGGCCGTTCTGGTAGCGCCAGCTGTTTTCCAGGCCGGTCTGGGGCAGCTGGTCCAGCCAGCCCTCCCGCGCGGCCTCATAGGCCATGCGCATATCCTCCACGGCGGCCTGGGCGTCGCCCAGCCGGCTGAACAGCTCGGTCAGCTCTTCGTCTCCGGCCTCGTCCGCGCTCACGGGGGCCACGGCCAGCGCCTCGATCTCCTGGGCCGTCTGGTCCAGCTCCTCCTCGCTCAGGGCCGCCATGTCCCGCGTGGCCTCCAGCAGGGTGCGGATCGTCTCCTTCAGCGCCTCACCCTGGGGCAGGGCCGCGGGGTCGGTCTCCGGTTCCCCCGCCGGCTCCTCCGGTTCCGTCGGCTCCGGGGCGGCTTCTTCCTCCGGCCAGGGTTCCTCCGCGGGCAGGTCGGCCGGCGCCGCCTCGCCCTCCTGCTGCACCACAACGGCCTGAGTCGGCTCGTCCTGTGCAAACGTCACCACCGGGAAGGCCCCTGCCACGGCAGCCACCGCAAACACGGTGCTCAGCAGCAGCGCCAGCCCCTTTTTCCCTCTGTTCAGCATGATCGTTTTCTCCTTGGTCTATAACATCCCCGCACCGGCCCCAAAGCAGGCGGAGCGCACCCTCGCGCGCTCCGGCCGGGCCGGGTTCTGCGCACACTGCGCCAGATTAAAACAGTTTAATAATACCGCATTTCACCGTGTGTTTCAATGAAATTGGTCAATTTTAACTCCATGGCGCCTGATTTTTATCCCTATGCACAGCAATTCTCTGCATCCGGCGCGCGGAATTGTTTTCCCTGCCCGCAAAAGCAGGGGGCACACCGCCCGCCGTGCAGGCTGTGTACCCCCTGAAGGAATTTATTTTCGGTCACCGGGCCGCAAACTGGGCGTTCGCCGCCCGCAGCAGCCCTGCCAGCAGGCAGGCCGCCTGCACGCCGAAGCCCGCCAGCGTGGCAAAGGCCGCGCCCCACAGGCCAAAGGCCCGGATGAGCGGCGTGCTCACCGCAAGGGCGGCGGCCAGCCCCGCCAGGTTGCCCAAGATCAGGCAGCGCATGCCCCGGGCAATGGTAAGCAGGTTGCACAGCACCGTGACCAGCACCGTGCACACCGCGCAAGCCACCAGCGGCACCAGCAGGCCGGTGTAATCCAGAATTTCCGGCGTGCTGGGGTACAAAAAGCCGAGGCCCCAGCGCCCAAGCACCAGCACACCCGCCGTGCCCGCGGCCCACAGAACCGCCAGGCAAAGCCCCAGCATCCGCAGGGCTTTGAAGTAGCCCGCCCGGTCTTTTCCGTTCCACAGGCGAGAAAAGGTGGTGATGAAGGGCACGAACAGATACACCGCCGCCACCTGAAGCATCATCACGGGCAGGAACACGTTGGCGAAATAGCTGAGCATCACCTCGCCCAGAATGCGCTCGCAGAAGTAGCGGGGGGCCGAGCCCACCGCCGTGTTCAGGCTAGCGTATGCCGCCAGGGGCAGGCACTCCCACAAAAGGGCGGGCACGCTTTTGCCGCCGGTGCGGCCAAGGTCGGCCCGGCGCCGGGCCAGCGGCACGTCCACCAGCACCACGTAGCCCAGGTTCAGCGCCAGCAGCACCGCCAGCGTGATCACCAGATCGTGGGTGAGCAGCAGGCCGCCCACCACCGCACCGGCAGTGAACACCCCGCGCACGCCGAAGCTGATGCCCACAATGTCCATGCGCTCGGCCTTCTGCAAAAAGCCGTGCCACACGTCCGAGGCGCTCTCCACCAGGCGGTAGCCGGTGTACAGAAAGATGACCCACCGCTGCCGGGAGGTGTAGGCGTTGACGAAGGCAAAGCCCATGCAGGCCGCCCAGGCCAGCGCCACCGTCACAAACCGGCTGGCAAGATAGGTGCGGTCCGTGTATTTGCCCGCCTCGTCCGACACCTGAAACGTGCGCATTCCGTAGCTGGCAAAGCTCAGGCCCACGTTGGCAATGGTCATGGCCGTGGCCAGCAGGCCGTTGGCCGCCGCACCGGCCAGCGCCGTCACCAGCAGGTTCATGGCCGCCTGGCACACATAGAACAGCAGGCTGCCCGCCGTGTTGAACACAAGGTTCTTTCTCAGTTGGCTGTTCATGCCCGCTCTCCCTTCACAAAGGGCCGGATGCGCTCCTCCATGCGGCGTGCCTCGGCGCGGGGCACATAGGCCTTTTCCACATAGCCGTAGATTCGCTGGGCAAAGTCTGCCAGGCCCTTATGGAAGAAGAACACCTTTTTCGGTTCCAGCCGGAAGAAGAACAGGATGTGCACCCCCCACAGGGCAAAGAATTTCAGCCAGTTGAAGTGAGGGGTAAAGCCCTCGCCCATGGGGGTATCCCGGGGCGGCTCTTTGTACACCTGCTCCAGCAGGTCGGCCATGCGCAGATAGGCCGGGCGGGGGCTGGGGTCAAAGTAGCCCTCGATGACCTCCTTCGCAATGGGGAAGGGCGGGTTCTCCTGGGCCATGGCCCGGTCAAACTGCTCGTAGTTGGTCACATAGTCGGCCCCGGCGTAGATGACCGGGTCGTACTCGTGCTCAATGGGCACCGGGCGCAGAATGTGGCAGCTCTTGCCCGCCATGTACACCTCGGCAATGGCGGTGCTCATCCAGATGGAGATGGAGTCCGCCGCCACGATCCATTCCTTCACGCTGCCCGCAAAGATCACATGGAAGTTGGGCCGCTTCTTGGCCAGTGCGTCCAGATGGGGGCTGTTCCACTCGCTGGGGTGGCGGCGGTACACCAGTTCCACCTCCGGGTGCTCGCCCAGATACCGGTCAAACCAGCACAGGGTCTCGTCCATGCTCACCCGGTTGGTGCGGGCAAAGCCGGTGAAGTCGGTGCCCGCCATGCGGCTCAGTTCGGCCACCTCCTGGTCGGTCATGCTGGCGTAGCCGAAGCTGGAAATGTACAGGTGCAGCTGCTTGTCCGGGTCCAGCCCGAACTCGCGGCACAGGGCGGCCTTATCCTTGAAGTAGCCGTGGAACTCCGGGCGCAGGAAATCCATCATCACCGCGCCGGTCACGGGGCAGTTCTTTTCTTCCATGCCGTGGGCTTCCAGCCGGCGGGCGGTTTTCCGGCCCCAGCAGGTCTGCACGCACTTTTTGGCGTTGCCGTTCATGTTGAACCAGTCGCCTTCCTCCTGGGTGTCCGAGAGCATCTGCTCCCAGTGGAGGTTCACGATCCGGTCGCACCGGCCGATGTTGTTGTACACGTGGCTGTTGATGGCCTCGTTGTCGTACATACAGCTGGCCACCAGCACCTTGGGCTTCTTCCAGGTGAAATAGCCCAGCTTCTTGCGGTCCAGCAGCTGGCGGATCTCGGCGGTGTAGCCCCGCCGCTCCAGCTCCAGCTTCAGCAAAAGGTCGCTCTCGTACTCCCGCACGGTGTGCTCGTATAAAATCAGAAAGTCCAGGCCCATGGGGCGCCTCCTTTTCCGGGATGTTTGTAACAGCCGGGCCGCTTACCGCAGCGCGGCAAACAGGGTCTCGGTCCACTGGGGCAGGCCGTAGCGGGTGTCCAGATGGAAGCCGTCGTAGAATTGGGTGTCCTCGTCATAGGCCGGGCGGTCCGTCCACTCATAGTCCAGCAGGGCAAAGCCGTGGGCGTCGGCCGCTTCGCGCAGGGCGGGCAGCACCGTGCCGGTCATTTCCCCGGCAATGCCCAGCGGCTCGCACACCTGGGTGAGCACCGTGTCCGCCATGGGGGGCAGCACCACGGTCAGCTTCACGCCCCGGGCGGCGCATTCGTCCGCCAGGGCATACAGCCGCTCCAGCTGGGCGGTGTTCACAGCCCAGTCCCGGCAGCGGGGCAGAATCGCCTGGGGGTACACCGCCAGGGTGCGGTGCACCGGGTACACGGCGCCGGTGTCCGGATCGGTGTAGTCGGCCGGGTACTGCCAGTCGCCGGTTTCGCCCGCGCCGCCGCTCTGCACACCCTGCAGCCGCTCGGAGAGGGCGGTGAGCATATTCACGTTGTATTCCAGATTGAACAGGTACGCAAAGGGGTTGGCCAGCGTTTTTTCCAGCGTGGCCATCCGGTCGGCGTTGTAGCTTTTGTTCAGGGTGTAAAACGAAAGCCCGTACACCGCTTCCTGAAGGTCCGGGTTTTCCTTCAGCACCCACGCAAGAAGGTCGTTGTTCTCCTTCAGCGAAGCGCCGCCGAAGGCCAGCGTCTGCCAGGTTTTGCCGCTGGCCTGCCCGGCCAGATCCAGATCAAAATGGGCCAAGCGGGAATCGCCGATGATCACGCGGCTGCCCTTTTCCCGCTGGAACGCCTTCAGCCGGCTGATGGAGGATTCACTGTCCGTCACCTTGTGCAGGCCGAAGTAGTTGTTCGGCTCAAAGGCAAGGAACACCGCAAAGTACGCCGCCACCGGGACGAGCAGCAGCGCCAGCTTTTTCAGAATGTTGCGCATGGCTCTCCCTCCTTAAAATCCGCCGTAGGCAAAACTGCCGCCGCCAAAGCCGCCGTTCTGCATCACCAGGCCCGCAAAGCAGCATAGGGTCAGCAGATAATACAGCGTCCAGCGCACCCGGGGCTTCTGGGCCTTGAGCACCAGCTCTTCGCCCTTGTTCTTGAACGAGAAGGCCCGCAGCCAGTCCAGCCGAAGGGCCGCCGCAAAGCAGAAGGCCACAAAGGCAAACCAGGCCAGAACCATCCGGTCGTCGGCATAAAAGCCGACCCGCACGGCGGCCCAGCTCTCCGCCGCAAAGCGGGAAAGGCTCAGCCCGCGGCCGTATCCCCGCAGAATGGCAAAGGCCTCGCCCACGCCGTACTGCCCGCCGGCGGGCTGGCCCACGGCGCTGCCCATGGCAAAGAACACCATGCTCAGGTTCCACAGCACAAACACGCCAAGGCGTTTGGCCCACAGCACCCGGGCCGGGGCCTTCTTTTTAGGCTTGCCCAGATGCTTGTGCAGCAGCTCTTCGCCCACCCGGTACAGCGCCTGCAGCAGGCCCCACACTACAAAGGGCAGGGTGCTGCCGTGCCAGAAGCCGGACACAAAGAACACGCAGAACACACAGAACAGCGGCGAAAACCGGCTGATCTTCTTCCCGATGAGGGGCAGCTTCGAGGCATCGGCCCACACCAGCGGGGTGAACAGATAGTCCTGCAGCCAGGAAGAAAGGCTGATGTGCCAGCGGTTCCAGAAGCCGGAGAAATTGGTGGCAAAGAAGGGCGTTTTGAAGTTTTCGGGAATGTCCAGCCCCAGCAGCAGGGCGCTGGCCCGGGCCATCTCCGAATAACCCGCAAAGTCAAAGTATAAATAGAAGGTGTAGGCCAGCGTAGCCGCCAGCAGGCTCAGCCCGCCGTGGCCGGGAATGTCCCCGAATACCTGGCTGGCGTAGGTGTACAGGGGGTCGGCCACCGCCACCTTGCGGAACAGGCCCAGCGCAAACAGCTGCAGGGCCGTCACCGTGCGGGCCGCGTCAAACCGGTGCTCCTGCCGCAGCTGAGGCAGCAGGGTGCGGGCGCGGCAGATGGGCCCGGCGGTGATTGTGCCGAAAAAGCACAGAAACGCCGTCAGGTTCAGCGGGCTTTCCTCGGCGGGCATATCGCCCCGGCCCACGTCCACCAGATAGCTGATGGCCGCAAAGGTGTAAAAGCTCACGCCCAGCGGGAAGGGCAGCTTGTGCAGCACCCCCGGTGCAAACACCGGCACAAAAAAGTTGAAGTACTTGAACACCGCCAGCAGCGCCAGCAGGCAGCACACGCCCACGGCCACCAGCCGGCCCCGCCGGGGCTGCCCGGCCGCCTGAATGGCCCGGCCCAGCGCCCAGCAGAACAGGCTGACGGCCACAAGCAGCCCCATGGGCAGCAGCTGCCAGCCAAGGCCCCAGCTGGCTGCCGCGGGGCGGTTGCACCAGTAAAACCACAGGCTGGCCGCCAGCAGCACGCCGGGCTGGACCTTTTTGGGCGCCTTCAGATAGCACACAGCCGCCAGCGGCAGGAAGGCAACGTAAGAAAGGTTGTGAAAACTCAACGCAAAAGCTCCTTATGGATCATTTCCCTCGGGGAATTGTGCGGCCCAGCCGCAGAAAGACAGACATATTTCGTATATTATACGATTATAAACGGGGAAAGTAAAGGCGGCCGCCCGGCCTTTGGGGGCTGCCGCTTTCCGCCGCGGCTTTTGGCTTTGCCTCGAAGGGGAAGGCGTTGCGCTGCTGCATCGGCGCGGCTTTTGGCTTTGCCTTCGCACCCGCCGCCAAACGATCCTCTTCCCACCCATGCTATAATAGCGGTAATAGCCAAAACCACCCCAAGGAGGCCGCCATGAAACACACCTGTTCCTTTGCCGTCTGCCTGGCCAGCCTGGCCGGGCTTGCGGTGTTGGCTGCCCTGGGCTTCGGCCTGCTGGCCACACCCCGGCCGCTGCCGCTGCCCGATGCCCCCCGTGCACTGCTCTTGCGTGCCGCGGCGGCTCAGGCCCCCCAGGATACCATAGCCGCCGCCCGGGCACAAGGCTTTGACACGCTGGCTCTGCCCGGTGAAGCGGCCGGGGCGCTGGGCCGTGACGGGGTGAAGGCGCTGCAGGCGGCGGCTGCCCGGCAGGGCCTTGCCCTGTGCCTTCTGGACGAAACCGGTGCGGACGAAACCGCCGCCCGGCTGGCGCGGCAGCGGGGCGTGCCCCTGCTCACCGCCAAGGCCCGGGGCGAGCAGACCGCCTGGTGCGACCGGGCCGGGCTGCCGGTGCTTTTCTCCGGCGGCGGGGCCGCCCAGCTGGCCGCAGCCGTACAGGTGGAACAGGCCGGGCTGCTGCTGGCGGACCCGGACAGCGCCGAGGCCGCTCTGGTTCTGGCCTTTCTCTCCGACGGGGCCGCCCCCGCGCTGCCGGGGCTGGAGACGGAGAACCAGCTGACTCTGGCCTACCCCCAGGAGGCCGGCGTGCTGTATGAATCCACCGTCACCCTCTGCGGCACCGCCCGGGCCGGCGCAGAGCCGGTCACGGTGAACGGCCGGGCGGCGTTGCAGGTTGGCCGGGTGTGGGCCATTGCCGTGGAGCTGGCCGAAGGGGAGAACGTCTTCACCGTCCGGCAGGGGGACGAGGCGCTCACCCTGCACTGCACCCAGCGCACCCCCCAATTCACCCCGGTCGAGCCGGAGCCGGACGGCTCGGCGCCCGCCGAGCGCGGCCAATGGCTGCGCACCACCGCCGCCCTCACCAGCCTGCTGGAGGACCCGGCGGACCCCTCTTCCATTGCGGCGGGGCTGCCCGCCGGAGTGTGTGCTCCGGTGGGCGAGAGCCGCCGCCTGACCAAAAACGGCAAGTACACCTGGGCCTACCGGGTGGACGGGGCCGGATGGGTGCTCTCGACCGACTGCGAACTGCTGGGCTGGCGGGCGGAACCGTCGATTTCCGTCGCGCAGGAGGAATCTGCGGCGAACGGCGACGGTTTTTGGCGGTTGTGCAGCAGCGACCCGGACACAACGCCCCTGTTTTTCGCCCATGAGACCCCGGAAAATGCACTGGAGATCGTCTTAATAGGAAAACCGTCGGAAACCGTCGCCGACGGCGCGGCCGTGACGGTTTCCGACGGTTTTGTGTCCGTCACCCTGCCCGCACCCGCCGCCGGGCTGTGGGGCTGGGACATTCAGCCCGATGGCAGCGGCGGCCTGACCGTGCACCTGAAGGCCGCGCCGCAGCCGGAGGCGGGCGGGCCGCTGGCCGGGCTGCACATTCTGCTGGACCCCGGCCACGGCGGCACCGACGAGGGGGCTGCCGGCTGCGCCGGGCAGAGCGGCCCTCAGGAAAAGGACCTGAACCTGGCGCTGGCCCTGGCCGCCCGCACCCGGCTGACGCAGCTGGGCGCTCAGGTCACCCTCACCCGGGACGGAGACAGCGCTCTCACCCTGAACCGGCGGCGGGAGATGCTGGCCGCCCAGGCTCCCGACCTGTTTTTGAGCCTGCACCACAACAGCGCCGGCTTTGACCGAGACAGCACCGACGTGGGCGGCGTGGAGTGCTATTACTTCACCGAGCGCTCGGCCCCGCTGGCCCGCGCCCTGTCCCAACAGCTGGGCAGCGGCACCGGCCGCACCCTGCGGGGTGCCCGGCAGGACTACTACTACGTCACCCGCACCGACCTTTGCCCCGCCGTGCTGCTGGAGACCGGCTTTCTCACCAGTGCCGCCGAATACGCCGCCTGCGCCGACCCTGAAACCATCTGGGCCGAGGCCGGGCTGATCGCCCAGGCCGTGGCCGAGGTATACGGCCGCACAGCGTAAGGCGGCTTTTTTCGGGCACACCGATACAAACCCAAACGAAAAGGACGTACCAATATGACGACCCTCATCTGCATTCGCCACGGCCAGAGCGAGATCAACCTGGCCCGGCAGCTCACCGGCCAGCTGGACCCGCCCCTCACCCCCCTTGGAGTGGAACAGGCCCGCCGCACCGCCGAATTTCTGCGCAGCCAACCCATCACCCGCATCTATTCCAGCGACCTTGTGCGCTGCATGGACACGGCGGCCCCCACGGCGGCCATGCACGGGCTGCCCGTCATTCCCGAACCGGCCTTCCGGGAGATCTTCGCCGGAAAATGGGAGGGCATGACCTTTGATGCCATCACCGCCGCCTACCCCGAGAGCCACCACGTCTGGATGACCGACATGGGCCGCGCCCACCCGGACGGCGGCGAAAGCGTGGCCCAGCTGTACGACCGGGTCACCGCCGCCATGGAGCGGGTGGTGCGGGAAAACGAGGGCGGCTGCGTGGCCATCTTCACCCATTCTACCCCCATCCGCACCATGGCCTGCCGCTGGCAGGGGCTGCCGGTGGAGCAGATCCGCCGGGTGCCCTGGGCTTCCAACGCCTCGGTCTCCATTGCGGACTGGGCCGACGGCAAATACACCGTGCGCCTGTATGGGTACGACAAGCACCAGGGCGCGGGCGTGACCGAACTGCCCAAAAACATCTGAACACAAAAAGCGCCCGGCCGTGCGGAATGCATGGCCGGGCGCGGCTGTTTTATACCGGTTGTTCAAAGCGTTGGGGCGCTCAATCCTCGTCGTCCTCTTTCAGGCGGCTTTTGCGCAGCTTGCGCAGGGCCTCGGCCAGGTGGATGTTCATGGCGTCCCGGGCGCGGCTGGGGCTGCGGGCCGCGATGGCCTCGTAGATGTCCCGGTGCGCCAGAATGGTGCTGCGCACCTTCATGGGGGGCTGCAGATGGCTGAACGCCCGGATCGACTCGCTGATCACCGGAATCAGGTTGGGCAGCACCTGGTTCTGGGTACAGCGGGCGATCTGCTTGTGGAACGCAATGTCCTGGGGCGTGGGGTCCTGCCCCAGAGCCACTGCCTCTTCGTAGGCTTCCATGCAGCGGCGCAGCTCCGCAATGTCCTCATCCGTGGCCTTTTCCGCCGCCAGAATGGCGATGGACGGCTCCATCATCTGGCGGATGTCCATCAGTTCTTCGGGCAGGCGGCCCGGATGCGCCACAAAGGCCAGGCCCAGCGGGTCATCGGGCACGCCCATGCGGCCGGAGACAAACGTGCCGTTGCCCCGGCGGATCTCCAGCACATTCCGGGCAACCAACGCCCGGATGGCCTCCCGCAGGGTGTTGCGGCTGGCCCCCAGCAGGGTGCACAGCTCCGGCTCCGGCGGAATCTGCTGGCCGGGCTGCCTCTGCTGGCCGGGCTGCCAATTTTTATCCAGGATCAGCTGTACGATGGCTTCCTCCGTCCGGACGGACATGGACAGCTTTTCCTCTTCCTTTTCCAACGTAAACTTCCTCCTTGTTCTTCCGAAACGCCACACACACAACGCGCTCGGAAAATACTTCCGTTTCTATTATAGCGGCCCGCCGCAGACTGTCAAAGAGGGCCATAAATCGTTTTATTTTTGACAAGGACGCCGCTGAATTTGCATCGTTTCATCGTTCTTCCCGAAAAAAAGATACCGCGCCGTCCTGTGCCGGGTTCCCGGCAAAGGGCCGTGCGGTTTTGGTTTGCGGTGTGCTTCAGCGCACCCGAAGCTCCCAGAAGGCCACCGCGCTGGCGGCGGCCACGTTCAGCGAATCCACCCCGTGGGACATGGGGATGCACACGGTGTAGTCGCAGCCCGCGATGGTGGTTTTGGCCAGGCCGTCTCCCTCGGTGCCCAGCAGGATGGCCAGCTTTTTTTGAGCGGCCAGCTCCGGGTCGTCAATGCTGCGGGCGTGCTCGTCCAGCGCCATGGCCGCGGTGGCAAAGCCCTGGGCCTTCAGCCGCTCCAGCCCCGGGTGAGGCCACTGGCCCGGCGCATCGCCCAGCCAGGCCCAGGGCACCTGAAACACGGTGCCCATGCTCACCCGCACCGCCCGGCGGCACAGCGGGTCGCAGCAGGAGGGGGTGACCAGCACGCCGTCCATGTGCAGGGCCGCCGCCGAGCGGAAGATGGCCCCCACGTTGGTGGAATCCACGATATTTTCCAGCACCGCCAGCCGCGTTGCCCCGGCACACAGCTGCTCCACCGTGGGCAGCGCCGGGCGGCGCAGGGCGCACAGCACGCCCCGGGTGAGGGTGTAGCCGGTCAGCCCGGCCAGTACCTCCCGGTCGGCGGTGTAGAGGGGTACATCGCCGCAGCGGGCCACGATCTCCTTCGCGCCGCCCTCGATCTGCCGCCGTTCCATCAGCAGCGACAGAGGCTGGCAGCCCGCCTCCAGTGCCCGGGCAATCACCTTGGGGCTTTCGGCAATGAACACGCCCTTTTCCGGCTCCAGCCGGTTGCGCAGCTGGGCCTGGGTCAGGCTGGTGTATACCTCCAGCCCTGGCTGATCCAGGCTGGTGATCTCAATAATTTGTGCCATGCTGGCCTTCTTTCCGCCGCGGGGACGATTTTTCGCCGCGGCATGGTTTCACCCGCCATTGCAGCGGTTTGGGGCGGGGGCATCAAACTTGCGCGCTCCACCTCATCCGGCCCTTCGGGCCACCTTCCCCTCAAGGGGAAGGCTTTTTCTTGCGGCGCGGCCTTGCCTCAAAGACAAAGCCCCTCTCTCAGCGCCGGGCCGCCTGCGCCAGACGGCAGGCGGCGAGGGCGGTCTCCTTGTCCGAGGCCGAGATCAAAAAGCGGCTGGCGTGGCAGAAGCGCAGGCCCTCCAGGCCGCTGCGCTTGGCCAGCACGGCGGCGGGCTGGCCGCCCCAACCGGCCGGGAAGGGCACCTTGGGGCTTTTGGTGCGCCGGTCGTTCACGCACTGGGCCGCCCAGCCGCCCCGCTGGCTGGGATACACCACAAACTGCGCATCGCTGCGGTACAGCGCGTTTTTCCACGGGGCATAGCAGGGCAGCACCACAATGCCGTCCCGCATATTCTGGTAGGCCTTCTGCACCAGATCGTCGGCGCGGGTCACGGCCCGGGCCTCCTCCAGTCGGTTTTGCAGAATCACCTGCGCAAAGTCCACAGCCTTAAAAAAGCACTCGTCCGGGTCGGTTTTTTCGTCCCAGCGGGGGTTGAAGCTGCCGATGGCGTCGGCCAGGCTGTCCTGCTCGCCGGTGTTGTCGTTCAGGTCCAGCGGCTGAATGAAGTTCTCGTCCAACAGGCGGGCCTGGTTGTCGCCCACCAGGCCTGCGCCCAGCACCCGCCACAGCAGGCCGAACGCCGCGTAGGGCACGCCGTTGGGGCGCACCTCCCGGTCGGCCGAATGGTGGTCGAACATACCGTCGCCGATGTCAAACACCAGGCCGTCAAAATTTTCGGGCACCTCAAATCCGCGCTGAATCCGGATGTCCGGGCGGAGAATGCGCAGAAGCGCCGCGCTGAACACATCGTCCGCGTGGAATTTTCCTCCATGGGTAAAGGCTTTCGCCGGAATTTTCATGCTGTTTCCTTCCTTATAAGGGGCGCAGTAATCGTTGACAGGGGGGCAGCCCCCGCCCGGCCGTGCGCCCCGCCCGCCGGGTAAAGTTTATTATAACATAAACGCCCGCCGCAAAGAAGCACACAAAGCAAAAACCGGGCGCAGTGCGTCCGGTTTTCGCGGTTGGGAACGGAGGGGCCGCAGCCCGCTTCCGGTTTATTCCATGGGCATCACGATGCCGTTGTAGGTGTCCTTGATGTACTGCTTGATGGTGTCGCTCTTCAGGGCTTCCACCAGGGCCAGCACGGCGGGATTGTTCTCATTGCCTTCCTTCACGGCCACGATGTTGCCGTAGGTCTGGGCGGCCACGGAGTCAGCGTCCTCGGTCACCAGCACGGTGTCGCCGATGCCGGCGCCGGAGGCGTAGTTGCCGTTGATGACGGCGAAGTCCAGATCAGGCAGGCTGGCGGGCAGGTTGGCGGCCTCCATGGGCACGATCTCCACGTTGTGGGGGTTCTCCTCAATGTCCAGCTCGGTGGCCTCCAGGCCCACGCCCTCCTTCAGCTTCAGAACGCCCTGGGCCTCCAGCAGCAGCAGCGCGCGGGCGCCGTTGGTGTTGTCGCCGGGGATGCCGATCTTCGCGCCGTCGGGGATGTTGGCCAGGTCGCTGCTCTTGCCCGGGTACAGGCCCATGGGCTCGTAGTGGATCACGCCCACGCTCGCCAGATGGGTGCCGTTCTTGGCGTTGAAGTCCTCCAGGTAGGGCAGATGCTGGAAGTAGTTGGCGTCCAGGCTGCCGTCCTCCACGGCAGTGTTGGGCATCACATAATCGTCAAACTCGGTGATCTGCAGGTCGATGCCCTGCTCGGCCAGAATGGGCTTGACCTGCTCCAGGATCTCGGCGTGCGGGCTGGGGGAAGCGCCCACCTTCAGCACGGTGGTCTCGGCGGAAGCCGCCTCGGAAGAAGCCGCGGAAGAAGCGGTGCTGGAGCCGCAGGCCGCCAGGCTTGCAGCCAGGGCCAGCGCCAGTACGGATGCTACGATCTTTTTCATGTTGTGTCACTCCTCTTTTATAAATGGGTCTGCATGGGGGCCGCAATGAGGCGGCGGTGTTTCTCCGCCGTAAGGTTCCGGCAGCGATTTACGCTCCACCTCATCCGTCTCACGTTCGTTCAATGCTGCGGAATTTTGCCGAAAGGCATTTATTTTCACCCGGCCGGGGAAAACACAGAAACAGGTTCAGCGGTTGCGCTTGTCCGCCTTGCTGGCCAGATGGCCAAACACCGTCTGGATCAGGCATACCACCACAATCACCAATGCCAGCGAGGCGTACATCACGCTCTGCTGATAGCGCTGGTAGCCGAAGCGGAAGGCAATGTTGCCCAGGCCGCCCGCACCCGTCGCGCCGGTGATGGCCGTGTAGCCGAACACCGTGATGGTGCTGATGGTCAGGCCGCGCAGCAGGCTGGGCACGCTTTCCACCAGCAGCACCCGGGTGATGATCTGCCAGTTGGTTGCGCCCATGCAGCGGGCCGCCTCAATAACGCCGCCGTCCACCTCTTCCAGGCTCTGCTCCACCATGCGGGCCACAAAGGGTGCGGCGGCCACGGTCAGGGGCAGGTTGGCGGCGCTGGCCCCGATGGAGGTGCCCATCACCGCCCGGGTGAAGGGGGTCAGGAACAGCATCAGGATCATAAAGGGGATGCTGCGGAAGATGTTCACCAGCCAGCCGAAGGCCGCGTTGAACTGAGGGGTCTCCATAAAGCCGCCGGGCTTGGTCACGGTGAGCAGTACGCCCAGGGGCAGGCCGATGACGTAGGCAAGCAGGGTAGGCACCAGGGTCATATACAGGCTTTCCAGGGTGCCGTTCAGCAGCAATACGCCGTAGCGCGACAGAAATTCCGACATGGTTCAGCCCTCCTCTTTCTCTTTGATGGCCCCGCCCAGAATAAGCTGACGGGCAATGGCGCTTTGGGGATGGGCAAAGATCTCGGTCACATCGCCCTGCTCCACCACGCGGCTCTCGTCGATGACCACCATGCGGTTGCAGATGCTGCGCACCACGCCCAGCTCGTGGGTGATGATCACAATGGTCACGCCCAGTTCGGCGTTGATTTTTTTCAAAAGTGCCAGCACGCTCTGGGTGGTCAGTGCGTCCAGCGCGCTGGTAGGCTCGTCGCACAGCAGCACGCTGGGGTTGGTGGCCAGAGCGCGGGCCAGGGCCACGCGCTGCTTCTGGCCGCCGGAAAGCTGGCTGGGGTAGGCGCCGGCCCGGTCGGCCAGGCCCACGATCTCCAGCAGCTCCGTCACACGGGCCTTGACGGCCGCCGGGTCGTTTTTGGAAAGCCGCAGCGGAAAGGCCACGTTGTCGAACACGGTTTTCTGCATCAGCAGGTTGTAGCCCTGAAACACCACGCCCATGCGGCGGCGGGCGGCCCGCAGGCGTGCGCCGTTCATGCGCACCAGATTCTCGCCGTCCAGCAGAATGTCGCCGCCGGTGGGCTGCTCCAGCAGGCACAGGCAGCGCAGCAGCGTGCTCTTGCCCGCGCCGGACATGCCGATGATGCCGAAGATGTCGCCGTCCTGAATGGTGGCGGTCACATCCCGCAGGGCCACCACCTTGCCGGATTTGTCGTTGAACTCTTTGGTTAAATGCTTGATTTCGATCATAAAAACTCTCTCATTTCTACTGGAGATGGTTGGAACGATGGCTGCTGTTGCGCGCGGGCCTTTTGCGGAGGTTCCGCTTTCGGCCGCGAGGATTCGGCTTCCCCCCCGAGGGGAAGGCTTTGGCGGCCGCGCCCGAAAAAGCAAAACGCCCCCGGCTGCGATCCTTGCAGCCAGGGGCGAAGATTCTTCGCGGTACCACCCTGTTTTTGCCCGGGGCCGCCTCACGGCGGGGGCCTTGCCGACTGCGGCAGCGGCGCTGCTTACAGCCTGACGCGGTAACGGGCGTACCCGGCGCGGGCTTGGGGCAGCCTCCCCTCGCCGGCGCAACTCTAAGACCATGTTCAGCTTCCTGTTCTCCGCCCGTTTCCACCATCGGGGCTCTCTGGTTGAGACAATGCCAAAAGCCTACTCTTCTCTTCCTCGTTTTTGTGTGGTTTTTTGTTTACGTCCATCATTATAGCGTTGCTGCGCCGCTTTGTCAATGGGGCAGGTCTGCCAAATCTTCCCGGCATTTTGCCGCACGGGCAGGGCAAAATCCATAAAGCCTTCCGGATTAAAGGGTTTTTGCTCCCCGCGGCGCTTGCCCGCTCACTTGGAAAAGGCCGCCGCCCGCTCCTTCAGGCCCTCATAATAGCGGCAGGTCACCGGCGCATCAATGCCGTGGGCCTGCGCCATGCGCACCGCCTCGCCGCTGAACAGCTCCATCTCGCCCACGCGGCCCGCGTCAAAGTCGCGGCTGAGCGAACTGGTGGAGTCATCGGTGGTGTGGGCCAGCCGGGCCAGATGCCGCTCCACCTGGTCGTCGGGCAGCTTCACGCCCTCGGCGGCGGCAATGCGCACGGTTTCTTCCATCAGGGCCCGGTAGTCGGCGGCCAGTTCGGGCCGGTGCTTCACCGCCCCAATGGGCACGCCCCAGCGGGCGGTGACCACGTTGTAGGCGCAGTTCAGCACATACTTGCTCCAGATGGCGGCCTGCACGTCGGGGGCAAAGCGGCAGTCAATGTCCGCCGCCTTCAGCGCCTCGCACACGGCCTTTGCGTCCGCCTCGCCGGCCCGCTCGCCCTCGCCCAGATAGATGGTGGTGTAGTCGCCGTACTGGGTGATGGAGTAGTCCTCCCCGGCGCTGGACACCACATAGATCACGCTCTGGAGCATCCGTCCCTTGCCCAGCAGCCGGCCCAGCTTGGCGGCGGTGTGCACCCCGTTCATCACGGGCAGAACCAGGGTATCCGGCCCCACAATGGGGGCCAGCTGCGCGGCCGCGGTTTCCAGCTGGGCATACTTCACGCTCACCAGAATCAGGTCCTGCACGCCCAGCTCGGCCGGGTCCTCCGCAACGGCGGCGGGCTGCACGGTGTACTCGCCGTACAGGTCGCTGTGGATGGTCAGGCCCTGCCGGCGCAGATGCTCGCCCCGGCCGCCCCGGGCCACCAGGCTGACGGCATCGCCGTATTGGCGGATGAGCTGGCCCGCCAGCAGGCCGCCCACGCCGCCCACGCCCAGCACGGTAATTTTGCGAATGGGGCGGCTGGCCCCGGTGGTCGAACAGGCATCCATGGTGTGTCTCCTTTTGCTTGCTGTTTTATCCCGTTATGTTGATATCGTTTGTATTTTACAATGCTTGCTGCCATAAGCCGATTGCGGCGGCAGTGCCTTCCCATTCTTCGCGGCAGGCAAAGCCTTCCCCTTGAGGGGAAGGTGCCGAGCAGGGCGGAGCGGATGAGGTGGGGCGTGAATCAATGGCAGAAAAGTAAAAAAGACAAATGGTGCAGAAGAGCGATAACGAATTTGTGAAATCACGGATCGAACTCCATTGCATTGTACCATTTGCCAACACAATCATACCAGATTCCCGAAAAGAAAAACAACCCTTGCGCACACGAACTTTCCCAAATTTACGGACGATGAACGGATTACGGTTTATCGGCGGGATCGGAACAAGCGGTTGTCTGCGTGCGGAGCACTTTCCATTGCCCGTGCAGCCTGCATTTGGCCGGACACGCAAAATCCCCCCTGGCCATTCAGCCAGGGGGGATTTTTTCACGTTATCGCGTCAAGCACTCACGCAATTACTTGCGGGGGTTCTTGATGGCAGCCTGCGCCGTACATACCTTGTGTATATAACGATGTACATTTTGAATTAGAGCTGTCCGGGCAGCTCACCGACGCAGGCTGCCCGGAAAAGGGATGGTGTGCCCCTCCTCATCAGCAAAAGGACCAAAGTGTAATTTACTATCCATAGAGCAGGTCGTGTACTTCCTCTGCCCGGCTAAATTCAGAAAGGCAACTGTGGGCTGCGGAGAAAAGTCCAAGCACCAGGCAAAGCGGGAATCCGACAGTGGTGTAACCTGTGAAACAAAGAAATCAATGAAATCCTCGCTTACCAGACCATCATGCAGTTCAACTGCTTCGCACAACGCTGCCTCAACGGCTTCCATATCCAGGCGTCCGGGATTGTAGTCCTCTGAAGCAATTTGAGCTTTGCTCTGACGAAGGGCCGCCATCTGCTGCTGAATTTCTATGGTCCGCTGGAGGAACTTATCTTGCTCAATCTCTCCACGGGCACGGACCACAACCAAGTCATCCAGCTGTTGTTGGAGCAACTGAATAGAATTATCTTTCGCTTTCATCAAATCTGCTCGACGATCTGCGTCTGGCTTGTAGCAAGCATCCAGCATTTTGCAGGTCTGGAGAACGATTTCTCTTTGGTCTCCCCATACCCTCTCAAATATTTTGGAGGCCATCAGTTCCAGCTTGCTTTGTCCAACCGGCTTGATCTCACAGATAGGTGTCGGATTGCCTTGTTCATTCTGAAGGCGGATGCGGGGTGTATCATGGTGTCGCTTGCATTCATATCCATAGATATGAAGGACGGGACTCTGGTGCTCCCCCTGTGGCTCAGCCGGGGGGAGAACGCACATTTGCCCGCCTGCTTCGCCTGTCTGTATAGCCAGGACCAGGGAGAGAGCTGGCAGTGCAGTGAGATCGTCCCTGCGGCCAACGGCATCGGGGACCCCACCGAGGCGTCGGTGGCGGAGCGGCAGGACGGGACACTGCTGGCCACCATGCGCCATGAGAAGCCTGGGGTGCGTAGGCGGGCCTTTGCTCAGAGCGGCCCGGTCTGCTGGAGCCAGCCCTGGATGGACCAAAATCTGCCCGATCCGGTGTGCTCTGGGGCCCTGCTGTCCCTGGAGGGAGGCAAAATGGTCTTTGTCAACTGTGCCTATGGGGATGAACCGGCTCTGGAGCGCCAGCGCCAAGGAGAGAATGTTCGATGGAGTCTGGATGCCAGACAGAATTTGACCGTCCGGCTCAGCCAGGATGACGGTCGAACTTGGTCGGATGGGCTTTTGGTGGAGAGGGAGGCCGGTGCCTCCGACCTGGCGTGCAGCCCAGATGGAAAAATAGTGTACTGCTTTTACGAGCAGGGCTGGACGGATGGAAACTGTATTTTCAACCGGGCGCTGGTTCTGGCCCGGGTACCTCTGGACCGGCTTCACTGAGAGGGGAGGCGGGGGAGATGGAGCAAGAAGAGAGAGAGAAGTCCAAGCCCGGTATTTTAGACCCTTTTTTGTCGCCTATTTCTTCTATTACGCGGGTTACTGTGTCTTTTCCAGCTTCATTGTACTGTTTTTGACGGAGTGGGGCTATAGCGCGGCGGTCTGCGGGGTGATTACCAGCCTGACCCTGTTGGCCAATCTGCTGATGGAGCCGGTGGGCGGGTATCTCACCGATACCTATTTATCCGCCCGGAGCTATCTGACCGTCTGTATCGGGGTGATCACCGGGGTATGTCTGCTGGCTACCCTCCTGTTCTCCATCCCGGCTGTGTGCGTGTTAATGGGGACGGTTCTGAATGACAGCACATAAAACGCCTGTTATGCTTGCATGAGTTCATGCATGGCAGGTGGATATTCTGTCCAGATAGCCCCAGGCATCAGGAGAACCTATGCATATTTTGTGTGTGGCATCGGCCATCTGTTTCGGGACTGTTACATAAGTGAGCATATCATTGATGAAAGGTATCGGCTCGCCGATTGCTGTTACCGTTTGAGCCCCAGAAGGTAGGGATATGCGAGACTTTCCAATTGAGATATTTGCTCTATTGAGAAGGACATCTCCATTGGGTAGCGGAAACGATGGACCGGCATCAACCGTGATATGATTCAAAAGGTGTGATATGTCAAACAGAACCGTCCCTATTGACATACTGTTTGTTCGAATCAAATTCTTTAAGTTTTCTCCGCTGTGACGAACTTGGCACAATTGCGTTGGCATATGCAGAGGGAGACTATATCACTGAAACGCGCCGCTTATGCAGGATAACTTTCACAAAAAAAACAGTTTCAAGGCTCCGAATTCTATGCTATAATGCCCTTGTAAGATATAACGTTATGATACGTTGTATTGACCCTGTCGGTTTTCCATTCTGCCATATGCGGCACTCAGTCCATATCCCGGAAGCATCAGACACAGTCTAGATCCTGTCACCTGGTTCAGATACTCGGGCGGCGGGCTCAAGTTACGGAGGGTAATATGAAAAAATATGTGCTGAAACGGTTACTGATCGCGATTCCCACTTTTTTGGGGATCACGCTGTTCGTCTTCACATTGTGCTATTTCGCCACCGGCAGCCCTCTGGAGCTGCTGCTGAGTGACCCGAATATTTCAGAAGCAGAAGTTGCCAGGCGCGCAGAGGAATTGGGGCTAAATGACCCCTTCCATGAACAGTATTTCACCTGGATGAAGAATATGCTCAGCGGGAACCTCGGCGTCTCATACCGGACCAGCAATCCGGTGAGCGGAATGCTGATGGACGCTTTGTGGCCCACGCTGCTCTTGGTTCTGGCATCAGTACTTGTGGCCTGTTTGATCTCGTTTCCCTTGGGCATTCAGTCAGCGCGACACCAGAATGGTATATGGGATAATATTTCCGCCGTGTTCTCGTTTCTCTCTACCTCTACCCCCAGCTTTTTTCTCGGCTTGGTGTTTTTGAGTATTTTTTCAGTGCATCTGGGTATCTTGCCCATCGGAGGTATGTATGACACAGGAAAAAGCGAGACAATGCTCTCGCTACTCCGCCATTTGATTATGCCGGCCTGTGTACTGGGCAGCACAATGGTGGGCAGCCTCGTCCAGTACATCCGCAGCAGTATGCTGGAGGTCATGGGTGAAGATTACGTCCGTACCGCCCGCTCCAAAGGTCTTAAGGAACTGGTGGTCATTACCAAACATGTGTTGCGAAATTCTCTCATCCCCGTGGTCACCTATCTCGGTATGGAGATCCCCCTCTTGATGGGCGGAGCTATTGTTACGGAGCAAGTCTTTTCGTGGCCCGGATTGGGCAGCTTGATGCTGAAATCCATCAATTCCCGGGATTATTCCACCATTATGGGCGTTACTATTATCACAGCTGTCGCGGTCATGGTGTTCAATCTGCTTACAGACCTGCTGTATGGCGTACTGGACCCGCGTATTCGTCATAATTGACCCGGCCATTAAAGTGTGGAGGTGTGTCAATTGAGCCAAAGAAAGACAGAATTGCGCAATTTCGTTAAGCGCTACTGCAATAATAAGCTGGCGGTGCTGGGATTGGTCATCTTTTTCCTGATCGTAGCGGTCGTACTGATAGCGCCCCTGCTCATCCCATATGGGGAGGCAGAGATTGATGTGGCCGCGTTCAGCGCTGCGCCCAGCTCCAAACATCTGCTCGGAACAGATACTGTAGGGCGTGACGTTCTGGCCCGCCTGCTGTATGGAGGTCGTGTATCTCTGTTTGTGGGAGTGGTCAGCACCGCGATCAGCGTGGTCATCGGGATCCCTCTTGGTCTGTTGGCGGCTTTCTACCGCGGTTGGTTTGAAACCATTGTCATGCGGGCCGCCGATATCTTTATGACCATTCCTTCCACCATCCTTATTCTGTTCCTGGTGTCGATGTTTGGCCCTTCTATCATTACGGTCACCGTGGTTATCGGTGTGCTGGGGTGGACCAAATTCGCCCGGCAGATTTTCGGAACGGTTTTGGCTGTGCGGGAAAAGGATTACATAGAGGGCGGCCGTGCTGTCGGGCAGAAGGATAGCGTTATTATTGCCAAATATATCCTACCAAACGCCATCGCGCCGATTTTCATCTCAATTACATTCCGGATCGCCGCCGCGATTATTCAGGAATCTTCCCTGAGTTTTCTTGGCATGGGCGTACAAATGCCGGCGGCCTCCTGGGGCAATATGCTCTACAATGCGCAATCTATTACTATTTTGAAAAGCTGCCAGTGGATGTGGATACCTCCCGGAGTGGCTTTGGTGATCACCATTTTGAGCATCAACTTTATCGGAAATGGTCTGCGGGACGCGCTGGATCCCAAAACAGCACTGCGCTGACCCACTTTTCCGTATTCCACATTGCAGGAAGCAATGAATCAATAAAAAAGGAGCATGAATCATGAAAAAGAGCATCTGTGTCTTGCTGGCATCGGTAATGGTATTGGCTCTTGCGCTGACCGGCTGCGGCGGGTCCAAGAGTCCCTCGCCTGCCGCACCCTCCGCTGGTTCCACTTCCCAGAATCAGGCTGCGGAGTCCTCCGGACCCAAGGATGAGGTCGTTACCATGGCCATCATTTCCACCTGGAACACGCTGAACATCTACAACACCTCCGGCAATTATGGTCACTGCGTGGCCGACCAGCTTTTTGAGCGCATGGTCAGCTGTACCCACGATGGCGAATACCTCCCCCGGCTGGCCGACAGTTGGGAAATGTCCGAGGATCACACCAGCATGACCTTCCATATGAACAAGAACGCCAAGTGGCACGACGGCGAGCCTCTGACCGCCGATGACGTGGTGTTCACCCTGAAGGCTGTCACCAGCGAAAAGATGGACAACTACTACCGTTCCAAGTTTGTCTGCCTGGCCGGCACCGATGACAACGGCATCTGTGCCAGCCCGGATGATCTCCAGGTAGAAGCTATTGACGACTACACCGTCAAGATCGGGCTCAAGACTCCCAAGGATGAGCAGACCGTCCTGTCCACCCTGTGTAGTTTCTTCTATGTCCTGCCCCAGCACATTCTGGACACCGGCGACTACTCCGACATCAACGACTCCGACTTCTGGACCAGTCCTGTGGGTGCCGGCCCCTTCAAGTATGTGAAAGACATTGCCGGTGAGCAGCTGGAAATGACCGCCAATGAGGATTACTATCTGGGCTGCCCCGATTTTAAGACCTTCGTCATTAAGGTGGTGCCCGCCACCAGCCTGACCGCAGGTCTGCTCAACGGCGAGATCGACGTAGTCGGCGCCGGTAGTATCCCTCTGTCCGACTGGGGTACGATCGAGTCCAGCGACAATCTGGTCGCCGAATCCATCCCCAGTTATGCCTACCAGTACATGGAGTTTAACCTCTCTGACGGAAACGACGCCTTCCAGGATGCCGCTGTCCGCATCGCCTTTGACAAAGCCATCGACAAGCAGCTGATCGTGGACCAGCTGATGGCCGGCGAGGGCCAGGTAGCCGTGGGTCCCATGCCCAAGTATCATCCTTATTACAATGACGCTCTGGAGGGCAACAGCTATGATCCCAACGCCGCCAAGAGCGCGCTGGAAGCCGCTAACTTCGACTTTAACCGCACCTACCGTCTGATTGTCCCCCAGGGCAACCAGGTCCGTGAGCAGTCCGCGCTAATCATCCAGCAGAACCTGAAGGACATCGGCATCAAGGTAGAGATCGAAACCTACGATTTTGCCACCCTGCTGGAGATGATGCGGAACGGCGATTTCGATCTGGGCCTCCTGGGTGGCGGCTCCAATATTGATCCCAATGAAAGCGCCGTGATCGTCAAGCCCGGCAGCGCTCAGAACTACTCCCTGCTGACCGACGGCAAGTGGTATGATCTGGCCGCCAAGGGCGATTCCCTGGTGAACTTCAACGAGCGCAAGGAAGCGTTTGACGCCTATCAGGCCGCTCTTGTGGAGGATCAGCCCTACATCTGGCTGTATCACCAGAACAACCTTCAGGCTCACTCCACCCGCATTGCCGAGATCCCCATGGAAGACTTCATCTGGTACAATTACGAGGTCTGGACCTGGAAGCTGGCCTAAACGGTACACCTTGAATAATCTGTAAGCATGTATGAGCATCTCTCTGCAGCCTGCAAGGGGTGCAGAGAGATTTTCAATTGGAACGGTACGGTCATTCCACAATATGCGATGGAGGTTCTCCATGAAAGATGATGAGATTTTGCTGGAAGTCAGCGGGCTGAAAACATATTTTCAGGACCGAAAAGGTCAGGTCCCCGCAGTAGATGGGGTCGATTTTATCCTGAGAAAAGGAGAAACACTGGGTATCGTCGGAGAAAGCGGTTGCGGAAAAAGCGTCACCTCCATGTCTATCCTGCATCTGTTGCCGCCGAAAGGGCGCATTGTGGATGGTACCATCCGATTTAAAGGCAGGGATATTACCCACCTGCCGCCGGCTGAGATGGCGAAGCTGCGGGGAAAAGAGATCGCGATGATCTTTCAGGAGCCTATGACCAGCCTGAACCCCGTATATACTGTGGGATACCAGATCAGCGAAATGATCTTGCGCCATGAGAAGGTATCAAAAAAAGAGGCTCGGGCCCGTGCCATTGAAATGCTACGGCTGGTCAACATTCCTGCGCCGGAAAAACGGATTGACGAGTATCCCCATGAGTTGAGCGGCGGAATGCGCCAGCGAGTTATGATCGCCATGGCCCTCTCCTGCAACCCGGAGCTGTTGATCGCCGATGAACCCACAACCGCCTTGGATGTTACGATCCAGGCGCAGATCCTGGATCTGATGCGGACACTGAAACAGACCCTGAACACCTCTATCATGATGATCACCCATGATCTGGGCGTAGTGGCCGAAATGAGTGATTATGTGCTGGTTATGTACGCCGGTATGGTGATGGAGTACAGCGATGTGAGATCCCTGTTTGCTGATCCGCTGCACCCCTATACCCAGGGACTGCTGAAGGCTTTGCCCAGGATGGGAGAATCCCAGGAGAAGCTCTATGTGATCGACGGCGTTGTGCCAAGTCTGTATGAGCTTCCTACTGGCTGTCGCTTCTGGCCGCGCTGTGCCTATGCCACGGAGCGCTGTAAACACGAAATTCCCGCGTTGTATGAGGTCGAAGGACGAAAGATCCGCTGTTTCCGATATGAAAACGGAGTAAAGGAGGCCGGCTCCCATGAGTGAATACCTTCTGGAAGTAAAAAATCTAAAGAAATACTTCGTTCGTAAAGGCGGCTTTTTCTCCGGCCCGACCCGGGTCGTCAAAGCTGTGGATGACGTTTCTCTGCAGCTGAGGAAGGGCGAGATTCTGGGCATCGTGGGAGAGTCCGGCTGTGGAAAGTCAACGTTGGGCCGCACGATCCTACGCCTGATCGACGCCACAGAGGGCCAGGTTTTATTTGAGGGTGTTGACCTGCACAGCCTTTCCAGAGAAGAGATGCGGAAAAAACGAAAGGACATGCAGATTATCTTTCAGGACCCGGGCGCCTCGCTCAACCCCCGTATGACGGTAGGTGAACTGATTCGCGAGCCAATTGACCTATTCGAGCCGGCGTTGACAGAGCAGGAGAAAATGGACAAGATCTATGGGCTCATGGACATGGTTGGGATCAACCGCAGCTACCTCAGCAGGTTTCCCCATGAATTTTCCGGTGGTCAGCGGCAGCGGATCGGGATCGCCCGTGCTCTGGCGGCTGGCCCAAAACTGGTCATTTGCGATGAGCCGGTTAGTGCGCTGGACGTTTCCGTCCGTGCTCAGGTTCTGAATCTGATCGACAGCCTGAAACAGCAGTTGAACCTGACCTATATCTTTATTTCCCACGACCTGTCCGTGGTGTACCACATATGCAGCCGGGTGGCTGTCATGTATCTTGGCCGTATTGTGGAGATTGCGGACAAAGAGGACCTGTATGCACATCCTACACATCCCTATACACAGGCTCTGCTTTCCGCGATCCCCCTGCCGGACCCAACTGTCCAAAGAAACCGGATCATATTGCAGGGTGATGTGCCCAATCCGGCGAATCCTCCCCAGGGATGTCATTTCCATCTGCGCTGCCCCCATGCCATGGAATGCTGCAAAACCCGGGCTCCATCTTTAACGGAAATTGAACCAAACCACTGGGTGTCCTGCCACCTGGTCGGCATGGAGGGAAAAAACATACAACAGGCATAAAGCTGACCGTAGATCATATACGGCTGAAAGGTGCGTCATGAGCATGAATATCAATGAGGCAGAAATCATTCATTTTGTAGAGGCGGATAGAGACACCTATATCGATGCCGCGAACAATATCTGGAACTATGCCGAGACCTGTTTTCAGGAGCGACAGTCCTCAGAAACGCTGATCCACCTGCTGGAGCGAGAGGGGTTTCGGATCCATCGCCATGTGGCCGGACTGGAGACCGCCTTTGTGGCAGAGGCTGGAGAAGGCAGCCCGGTGTTGGGTTTTCTCGGTGAATATGACGCGCTCCCCGCACTGAGTCAAAAAGCGGGAGAGACCACCCACTGTCCCATCAAGGAGGGGGCGCCCGGGCACGGATGCTGCCACCATATCTTGGGCACCGGCGCGCTGGCCGCCGTGATAGCTTTGAAGCGCTATATGCAGGCCCACGGATTGCCGGGTACCCTGCGCTACTACGGCTGCCCGGCTGAGGAAGGCGGCGCAGGCAAGATCTATATGGCTATGGCCGGGCTGTTTGATGATGCCGCCTGCGCCATCACCTGGCATCCCTGCGATGACAACAACGTGTGGTCCATGAACTTCATGGCGATTCAGAATCTGCGGATCCGTTTTTACGGAATTGCCGCCCACTCCGCCTCACAGGGGCATCTGGGTCGAAACGCACTGGAGGCAACGGAATTGACCGGTGTTGGCTCCAACTATCTACGTGGACATGTGGAACGTGACGTCTGCATCAATTATGCCGTCACCAATGCAGGTGGACCCGCACCCAATGTGATCCAAGATTACGCTGAAATGGTATATAACATCCGCGCCTACACCCATAAGAAGGCGGTGGCCGCTGCCCAATGGGTGGAGGAGATCGCCCGAGGCGCTGCTATGATGAGCCGGACCCGCGTGGAGGTCCTGTACGAAGGCGGGCTGTCTGAGCTGGTTCCCAACCGTACTCTGGAACGGATCGCCTATGAAAAGTTCTTGAAAGTAGGTCCTACCCCTTACACACAGGAGGACGTGGAGTTCTGCACCAAGATCCATGAAACTTTCCCGGCCGGTGCGGAAGAGAGCACCTTCAGCAATTTGTCCTACCTGTATGGAAAAACGGCTCAGGAACTGATCCCTCAGATCCGTGGAAAAGTCATCAACGATGTGATCTATCCCTATACCGAGATCCCCCATGCGAAATATGGATCTACCGATGTCTGCGATGTAAGCTGGTTTACCCCCACGGTACAGGTCACCACCGCTTGTTACGCCAAGGACACGCCGGGGCATTCCTGGCAGCAGGTTTCACAGGGCAAACGTCCGTTGTGCTACAACGGAATGATGACCGCGGCAAAAATCATGGCGCTGACCGGAGCGCAGCTCCTGACAGATTCCCAGGCCCTCAGCAAAATGCGGGCAGAATTCCGTGCGGCCATGGAGGGACGTTCCTATGAGTGCCCCTTGACGGAGGAAATGCTACGGAACCCCGGTGGCAACAAGCTGTAAGCGGTTCTGCAGTCAGGATCAGGACCTCTGTGGTCATCGTATTCCCGGGCAGTGCCCAGGAAAGCAGACCATAGCCGTATTGTCATGCAAACAAACCGCGTTATCGCGGTGGAAGAAAACGGCGCAGCCGGGAGGACGGTCATACCGGGTCCTAGGGAATGGAATTCGAGCATAAGGCTGGCGCTTCTGATCACGGTAAAAGCGGCTTCTATGAAAGGGAACGGCAAGGGGCGTGTGCCGATAAGACAGTAATTTGAGAAAACTACAAAATCGGCAACTGCGAAACAGGATTGGACAAAACAGGCGGCACTCAACTTCGGTTGGGTGCTGCCTGTTTTTGCACAGCTAAGGGCTGAAAATCGCCTATTTTCTGTTCTGTAAGGTAAGGACAGTAAAAAGGGTGAAATAGTTATCGCCTCTGCGTGGTTCTTTTGTGAAACAGCGAATCGCTGCATAGCGGATACCGTTCGTTGGGGAGTGCGTATATTTGCGGTCAAGCAAAATACCCCTCAAAACCGTAAAGTCGATAGATAGGTATTTCGATGCAGAGTATGATTGACACTGTTAGAATCGAAAAATCAGATTTTAGCACAAAATAATATTGCTAAATGGCGATAACTTCCGTCGCGCCTATTGAAAATAGAATGATTGCTGTGTTATACCGTGTGTACACACAAACGGGTGGGCACGTTTGATGATCTGATCTACAATGACCTGCTGACGTATGCCGTCATCGTTTTGAATGGCGATTCAAGGCGCATCTCGAAGTGGTCACGGAATATCAGCCTTTAGATCAGGCTCAATTATTATCATGAAGCAGACGATTGGAGAGATACCATATGACGATCAAC
>QWCN01000075.1_pt1 | contig 141502 bp, 138 predicted proteins | sample 1972711 | NCBI WGS metagenome assembly QWCN01 (sample SAMN09866707, study PRJNA288562) | Human gut metagenome isolate term1_stool, whole genome shotgun sequencing... | isolation source: gut | host: Homo sapiens | place: USA: California | reverse complement strand
ATATTTGAATTGCTTGTCTCCCATTTTATGCTTGGATTATTTACATTTGTTATTGCTTTTATTACTTGGTTACTTCCTGTTTCCAATGCATTTAATTCACTTGGATCTAATTTTAAATATGGAGTTTTTTGGTATTCGTCCATATCTTGTACTGTTCCATTTTCCCATACTACATACTCATTTCCAGTTGCTGTAAATGTAACGCTATAATATCCATCTCTCTTTTCTAAAGTATAATCTTTTACTTCATCTCCTACATTTTGATTCAAGTATTTTTTTAGATTATTTTCTTCAACTTTTGATTTTGAACTTTTTCCTACTGCTGCAGCTACAGATGTGTTTAATACTTCTTTTTCTTCTACTGCTCCTGCAAATTTTTTTGAATCTTTTGCTTGATTTATTATTCCATTCTCTCCAGTAAGATATGATATTGTTACTCCTGAAATTATTAGTAATACTATCACTGTCCTAATATTCCGTTATGACTATTCTTTTAATTTAGCTTACATTTTCTAATCTATTTTCTAATTTTCTCATATTTAAAATATTGAATTTATAATATATAGTTATTTCTTTATTTTCTGATATTTCTATCTTGTCTACTAAAGATACAAGCATTGTTCGTGTTATTTCTTTCATATTTACAAAGTCTTTTACAAGTTTATTTATATCTACTGATGAATTTTCTTTTTCTTCCATTGATTTTAACTGCTTTATTCTTTCTTCTGTATCTTTTCTTGTTTCTATTTGCCTTGCATATATTCTTGTAAAATCTTCTTCTTCAAAAAGCCCACTATACTTATCTTCAAATAACTTGTCTATTTTCTTGTTTATATCTTTAATTTTCTTTTCTAAAATAAGAATTTCATTTTTAACATTGTATTTGTTTTTCATTATCTTGTCTTTTGATGTATTTGCTAGATTACTATATTTTTCTTCATCTAAAAACTCTTTACATCTGCTTTTTATTTGTTCAATTACAAAGTCTGTTACTTTTTCTAGGTTATTACTATGTGGTGTGCATAATCCCAATTGTGTGTTACTTGCATAAGTATTACATCTTAAATAAAATGTTGTTTTGTTAGGGTGTTTTTGTGGTACTAAACTCAATTTCTTACCACATTCTTTACAACATACCAATCCTTTTAATAACCAATCATAACTTTTTACTCTAGTTGCTGTCCTACTTTTTATCATATCTTGTACTATATTAAATGTTTCTTCAGCTACTATTGGTGTGTGCATACCTTTTACAATTATTCTATCTTCTTTTGGCATTATTAGTGTTTTTTTACTTTTATAATTAACCTTTTTAGTGTTTCCATTTGATACCCAACCTAAATATGTTACATTTTGCAATATCTTTTTTACTGTATTTCTGTTCCAACCTCTTTTTATTCCGTCTTTTCTTGTATGTGCATTTCCACATATTTCTGATGGCACTAGAGTTCTTTCATTTGTTAAGATTTTGCCTATTTCTGTTGGTGTTTTTCCGTTTCTTGCTAACATAAATATTCTTCTTACAATTGGTGCTATATCTTGGTCAATTATATAATGGTTATTGTCTAATGGATCTTTTTTATAGCCGATAAGTAGGATATGTTATCATTACTTTTCCTTCTTTTGCTCTTGTTTTCTTTCCATTTCTTACTTTTCTTGATGTATCTCGTAAAAACCATTCATTGAAAAATGCCTTAAATTGTACCATTTCTTCTGATGTTTCAATATGCCCTGTATCTATATCATCTGTTACTGCTATAAATCTTACACCTTTTTCTATAAAAAACTCTTCTAAATAGTACGATATTTTACTTGATAATCTACCAAACCTTGATAAGTCTTTTACAATTATTAAATTAATTTTCTTATTTTCAATGTCCTTTATCATTCTATTGAAGTCTGGTCTGTCAAAGGTAGCTCCAGAATATCCGTCATCTGTGTAGTCATCATATACTCGTATATTGTTTTCTTTGCAAAAATTTCTTAAAAACAATTTCTGTGTGCTGATACTTCCACTTTCTCTTTCATCTTCATTACTTACTATTACTTCGCCATTACCAACTTCTATATTTTCATTGGATAATCTTTCATATAACCCTGCTACATATTTTTCAGGATTTGCTATTGTTATCATTAAAACCTCTCTTTCTAATAACAATAGGTTTCCTCCTATCCAATTTATAACTGAATTATACAATTTATATAAAAATTATGCAACTCATATTTATAAATTTAGGCTAGTTAATATGTAAAAAACACATACAAACTAGCCTTTTTACTATTGATTAATTTTTTCAATTAAAAAACTTATAAATATATCTTTCAATTTCTCGTCTAATGGTTTTGATTTTTCATCAAACACTTCTTTTATTTTATACTCTTGTTTCATATAAATACCTATTCCTTTCCTGTGAATAGCTATTTAATTTCAGCTATATATAAATTATCGACCTACTGCTATTCAACATATTTTCCAAAAATTCTTGATAAATAAAATCATCTTTAAATACCTCTTTCTAAAAATTAGAGTAAAAAAATATACCTTGATTACTTCAAAGCATACAAACTAAACATATATTTTATTACTCTTTATCATATCTGGATTTACAATATCACTAACTTATTTTTATCATATTCGTAAACACTTCTATTCCACTTTGCATATTGTAAATCATCTTCTTTCTTTTTTGTAGATAAGATTTGATTATCTTGGTTTATTTGTATTAATAATCTTTCATACTCTATCTTATCTTGCTTTTCTTTTTCTCTTCTGTTTTGTGCGTATATTCGTTTTTGAATCTTATTCTTTTCTTTATTTTCCGATTTTCTCGATTCTTTCTCCTCAATATACCTTTCATCTTTTTGAATTATCTTTGTTATATATGGCATACCAATCTTTAACTTCTTTGCTATTTCTACTGGTTTTAAGCGTTTTATAAAGAATAATTCAATTATTTTGTCTTTTGTACCTTTGCTGTCTGATTTAGTTTTTATTTTTAACACCTCCATTCTTCTTTAAATATATATTTCTCTCAAACTATACTTTTAGCACCTAACAATACAAAAACAATTACTTTATTGTGCTTTTATAGTCTGTTTAAAATCTTAAATATATTGATATTTCAATGTTTCTCCATTTAATTGGTGAATTTTCTTTCTACAACTTTTAGCAATTAGTTTTGTAAAAAGTATTGTAATTATATTCTTATTATAGTATAATATATTTAGGATGTCAATAACAATTTATTATTTTTTATAAATTGTTTATATTTTTTATAAAATCTTATTTTTAGAAGGGAGATAAACAAGTATGGAACTACCAGAAGTAACCTTTTTTGATGACTTCTATTTTTGGTTTAATACTGAAACTAAAAAAGAATATTATGCTACACCTTTATATTTTTATAAAGCTGACTATCATTTAGATACCGAAAATAAATTAAGAGAAGTTTATTACAAAGAAAAAGAAAAAACTGATAATGGATTAAAACACCCTGGAAGCATTTACTTTCCATTTCACGAAAGATTTGGACTTATGCTTTTAAGATTTCTAAATGCTGACTTATCTAATTATGAAATAGCTTATAAAACTTTCTTTTATGCTTATGGTTTTGAAATTTTAAAGGATTTAGATAAAGATTATAAATTTGAATTAAGTAATAATTATGGTAGTAATGAAAGTTATTTAAAAGCTACTATTAAAATATTTGAAGATTTACAAGAAAACTTATTTGACCTACAATTAGAATTAAAAAATGCAATTACTTATATTTATAATTTAAATAATGATAGTAAATTAGAAAAATATACATATAGCGAACGATATGCAGTTTATTTAATAAAGAGAAAAGGAAAATTATATAGTTATTATAAAAATGATTTTATTATGCGAGATAGTTATTCAAGAAAATATGATGAAATAGGTCATAAAAGTGAATTTGATATACTAGACTCATTACAGAAAAAAAATATGCTACTTTCAATGAGTGATACACATAAAAGTAGTGATTTATCAAGTATTTGTTATGCTATACTTGATGAACTTTCAAAAACATCAAACTATCCAATAAAGAAATGTCAAAATTGTGGAATGTACTTTATTCCAACTTCAAAAGTAGATGAGATTTATTGCGATTACATAAAAGAAAACTCAAAAAAATGTAGAGATTTAGGTGCTTTTCAATCTTATACTGAAAGATTAAAACAAAATAAGGCTATGGGCGAATATAGAAGAACATACCAACAAAAATTTATGCAAGTCAGAAAAGATAAAGAAAATATAAAACTTTCAAATGATTTTGAAACTTGGAAAAAGAAAGCTAAAGAAAAAATTAATGATATGAAAAAAGGTAAACTTACTGAAAATGAAGTTTATGAGTGGATTTTGAATAATAAATAGAATTAAAAATGGAGGTTGATTATTGATATCAATCTCCCTAAAATATTTATCTAAAATTATCTTCTTGTTGCATTTGATTAGCAATATTTTGAATTTTTTCTGGATTTTCCATTGTTTTAGGTTGCTCCATATTTTGAGCATTTTTTCCAAATGTATGATACGCTCCATTACCAGATATTTTTTCTACAAATAATTGATGTGCCGTTTTTTGTTGTGTTTCTTGCCTTTCTTGAGAAAAGTTAGTATCTATAATATTTTGATATTCATCCCATTTTGTTTCAGCCACTTTTGGTTCTTTTGGAATTCTATTTTCCCTCATCACTCTCTTTTGTTCTAGTTTTTCCGAAAATTGCTCCATTTTCATTACCATTTTCTGTAGCCAATTTATTATTGGATTTCTATGATATTGTATTAATGAAGTTTCTTTATATTCTTGTGTATTATCACTAATTTGATTTTCGTAATCATCTTTTGTAGTTTGTTCTTTAGGTGCAATTTGTGTTTCTAAATCCTCTATTTGTATCTTTCTATCTAGTATTGTTTGTGCTAAAACTTGCACAGATTCTGGATCATATGTTAAAGCTCCCATTTCCATTCTTTTTCTATAAATTTGTTCAGCTTGTGCTTGTTCTGCTTTAAGTTGTTCTAATTGTTCTTGCAATGATTTTTGTAATCCATTTTCACTCATAAGATTTCCTCCTTTGCTTTTTTACTACTCTTAATATTTATTTACTAACACCATCAATTTCTAATATTTCTAATTCTTTCTTCAACTCAATAATCTGTTGTAACTTTTCTCTACTAGGTGCAAGTCTTTGAGAATTTTGTAATTTTTTTATTTTATAGTTTAATTCATCATATTGCATTTCTTTTACAAAAGACTTTCTCATTTGTGAAAATCTTTGAAGTTCTTGAGTATCATTATTTTCTCTTGCTACCTTTTGCATTTGCTTTAATTCTGCAATTCGTGATGTATATTGTTGTTCTTCTTCCTGTCTCTCTAAATCTAAAATTCTATCTTCTGCTTTTATAATGTCTTCTCTAATTCCACTTTGTCTTGCTTTATCTAATTCTTGATATGCTAATGATAGTGGTGTATCAATTCTAGGTTGTTCCACTTTTATACTTTGCATAAATTCTGTTCTTTTTGAAACTTTAGTATGATTTTCTACGCTATCTAATTTTTTATCAAATTCATCTTCATAAGGATTTTCTAAAGAACTTTCTAAATTTGTTTGTAAAAATTCTCCTTCACTTTCAATTCTTCTTTCTGGATTTTCCAAATTTCTTCCAAATCTTCTAGCCATTTATATCACACCTTTCTACTCTTTTATATTATAGTATTCTTTTAATACTTTTTTTACAGTTTTGTAATTAGGTTTTACAAATCCACTATTCCAAGCATTATCTAGCAATTCAAATCCTTTCTTTTTATCTGATTCAATTCCTAAACCATAGAAATATATCTCACCTATATATGAATCAATTATAAAGTTTAAATCATATGGGACATTATTCTTTAATTCATTAAATATTTTTAATGCTTGTTCATAATCTTGATTTGTTCCTTCTCCTAAAAAATTCATTTGAGCTACTTCCATCTTTGCTCTTATATCTTTTTTCATTAATTCATAAAATAAATTATATGCTTTTTCTTTATTCTCTTTTATTCCATTACCTTTTTTATAGCATCTAGCTAATGAATATTTAGCATCATTAGAATAATCTAATATCATATCCCAGCCTTTTACTGCTTCCTCATAATTTTTTTCTATATCTATTCCATAATAATAACGAACACATAATTCATCAATTAAAATAGCTAATTCTTGTTTATCTGCATTTTCATTTTTTGATTCTTCATCTATTATTTTTTTTATTTCTTCTGTTGATTTACTTTTTAATATAATTTGATAAGCTAATTTTTCAACATCTTTTTCAGAACTTACTAAATATAAAGAGTCATAATTAAGAGTTCCATTATAACTATATTTTTGTACCATTTTTTTAGCTTTTTCTAATGTATCTATATATTGTTCTATTGTTAAATCTTGTAATTGTTTTTGTTTTCTAAATACAGGCTGATTTTCTTTAAATTTATTTATCCAGTCATTCCATTTTTCAAATGACTTTTCTTGTATTGTATATAATGTATTATCCATTTCCTTTGCAACACCATTCATACAATAATCTTTTGTCCCTTGCTCTTTTAATGATAAAACATAATAAATAAACATTTCTATCATTTCTTTTTCCATAATCGTTCCTCCTAAATTCCTTCGTTTCTATCATATACTTTTATTTTACCATATTTAACATTTTTTTACAAGCATTTAAATTCATTTGTGCATTATTTTTAATTCTTTTATGCATTACTTTTAGAGTTATATTTTTTATTCATAAAATTATAAAATATATTCAAAAAAGAGTTAGTAGGTGATTTATTATGGGTTTCAGAGTACCTAAAGGAGTAGATAAAGTTCCTAAAACTGTTCGTCTTGATGAATCTGATTGTGAAATCATACAAAAATTAGCCGATGATAATAAAAAGTCTTTTAATGAGATTGTAAATATTATGGTTAAATATGCTATTGAAAATATGGAATAAACATTCATCAAACCTTACAAAAGCAACCAATTATTATCTTGGTTGCTTTTGTATTACTTATAATCTTTACCTTTCTAAATCCCATTCCATTTCTCTTTCTTCTTTCTTTATTTGTTTTTCTGGGTCTATAAAAGTATTAGTTTCTTTTTGAAAATCTCTTATTAAATTATCTTCTGCACCCATATCAAATTTTTCACAAATCCAATGTATGAATCTATCAATAGTTTCATAAAATTTATCTATTATTCTGTGTAATTTGTTATTTTCCTTTTCTAATTTGCGAACTTTACTTTTGTACTCATATTCCATATCATAAGTTTTTTCTTGAAATTCTTTTTCAAGTTCTCTTTTTCTATTATCAAATTTAGTGTCGAGAGTAGTGTTTTTTTCCTTATATTCATTTTCTAATTCCTTAACTCTATTATTTAATTCCTTATTATCAGCAATTATCTCATCTCTTTCTTTTTGATATTTTTCAGCTTCTTTAACAAGTCTTACTTGTTTTGATAATTCTCTTCTCAAATCCATATTATCTTTGTGTAATTCTTTAATCAAATCATCTTTAGGTTTTATTATATCTTTTTCTACTTTTGCCCTATTTAGTTGCAATAATTTAATATCATTTATATCTGGAACATCTGGCAATTCTAAATTAATATTTCTTAATACTTTTTTAATATTTTCAAAGTTTGTTATTTTCTTTAAATCTTCTATTTTATAATGTTTTGCCCCTGTTTCTTCTACTAGTAATCCTCTTTCTAAATCAAAACCTTTTGATGTTACATATTTATGAAAGTCATTTTGTAATTTTCTATAACTATCTCTACCTCTCCAAAAATCTCTTGCACATATTTTATCTATTGCGTTCCCTTGTTCATCTTTTTTATGAATTACTGGTATAAATACCAAGTGCATATGTGGTGTTGTTTCATCTAAATGTACTGCTGCAGATATTATATTTCTTTCCCCTAGATTTTTATAATTACAAACAAACTTATAACTCTCTATAAAATATCTCTTTGTTTCTTCTAAACCTATTTTCTTAAAAAATTCGTTATCTGATGTAATCATCATTTGGCACATTATAATACTATTTTTTCTTAAATTGCCTTGTAAATCATATTCCTTTTTCATTCTATCAAATTCTCTAATGTATGTTGTTTCATTTTCTTTACAATAGAAGTTTAAATGTGTCCTTGTTGGATCAATATCCTTATTTGAATGATTTTTTGCTTTCCTATCATTGTGAACATATGCTCCGTATGATTCAGCCCTTGTTAATTTTTCATTTCTTATTATTGCATAACTCATATCTTATTTTTCCTCCTTCTTTGCTCAAGATATACTTTGTATGTCTAACATACTAGTCAAACAAGTTTGACCGTATGGCAGGGAAATTACATTTCCCCACACCCCATTGCCTAAAAATTTGCTACTCGCAATTTTTTAGGTTTTACCTAAATTCGCATTTTGCAATTTAGGTAAAAGAAAAAGCCAAGAAAAACATTTTTCAAATTTTTTCTTGACTTTATGAAACCTTACTCGGTTTCAAACTTCCACGCAGAAATAATAAAAGCAGAGATTTTTTATAAATCTCCACTTTTATTATTTATATATATAGTAATTGCCTATGATGTTCCTTTCATCATACTGTAATTTGCGTATAATGTATCAAAGTTAAATCCTTCGTATGCTCTTTCTTCAAAATTAGCTTTTGTTTTCTTAAAATTCTGTTTGTCATTATTATATTTATTATATATTTTATTATTATATTTATTATCTTTAAACTTTTCTTCAATAGGGGTATTGAAGTTTTGTTGGGGAGGGTATTTAACTTTTGTTAAATAGGGGGTATCCATCTTTGGTATTAATTTTCTGCTTTCTATTTCTTTACTATTGTCTTTATATTTTATCTCTATATCAATATATCCTTTTTTCTTTAATGAATTTACTAGTTTTGAAACTTGTGTAATTGATATATTTAGCAATTCACTTATATTACTATTGGTACAATAGCAATAATTATTTTCTTTACTTAAAAATATTACAATAGAATAAATGTGTTTTTCTTTATCACTTAAATTTGTGTCTGTTAATATTTCTATTGGAATCCATAAACCTTTTAAATTTAAATTTGACATTTGCCCTCTCCCTCCTCTCTTGTTTCGTTTTATTTTGGCTTTAGTGCCTTTTTTATTGTAAAGTTATATAGTTTTATATCTTTAAATTGTAGATAAAAAATTTCCACAAAAAAATCGCCTTAGACATTTTAATCTAAAACGATTTTTAAATTTGGCAACTGCGGTTGCAAAAATTCCAGACGTGTTTGGAATTTTTGATTTTGCCGACAATGTCGATAATTTTCTTGCTCTTTTAATTGTCCAGATGTCTGGACAATTAGTATGACATTACTATGACACAAACTGTGACATAACTATGACATTTAATCTTTAATTGTGCAAATGTCATCTGCAATTTTTATTAAAACCGACATCTAATCCGACATTTTCTTATCATTGATTTTATTTTATAATATAATCCAAGTTCCTTTTCTTGTTGTACCTTTTCTTTCTATTATTTTTTTCTTTTTCATTTCTGCAATGTTCCACCTTACAGCATCATATTTAATCTCATTAACCAATTCACTAATTTGTTTTACACTAATTGTAGGATTTGATTTTATTATTTCTAATATTTTTACTTGAATTTTGGTTAACTCATTTGGGTAATTATTTGGGTAACTATTTGGGTAATCATTTGAGTAATTTTTATTTTTTCTCATATATAAAGTTAATATTGTCCTATTTGGATTTAACTCATCTTCCATTTCTGGCTTAATCCAGTTCTTATCTTTCCATACTGTACTAATCATATATAATCCAGAACCTGCTCTTTCTCCATATCCTAAATACGAAAACATTTGATGTAAAATTACATTTCTTGGATCACTTCTTCCACCTTTCATAGCAATATCAATTGGTATTCTTGAATTACCAGGATTTGAAAACTTAAAATAATCTGGTCCTTTTTCTATCACTATACTACCACTTTCAGAATAATCAGTATGAATAAGGCAATTGGCAAGTCCGTTCTCTTACACTTTTATGGACATCTGTATCATCAATTCTCATCAAATCTTTATCTAATGCAAATGGAGTTGGAATATCAGCTGTTAATCTATTTACTATTTTTGAATAAAATCCCCATAAATTACCTGACAACATTTCATCTGGAGATGTTGTAATTCTATTAGACCATCTTTCAGTAGTAATTAAATCATCAATTTCTCTATAATCTAAAAAGAAACTTGGTTTTATTTTTATAATATCTCTATTATATCCAAACATTAAAAGACCAGCTAATGTTAATTTATCAGAACCTCTATCTACTGCACCTATCATATATAGAAATTCTTTATCTGGTAAATTGCTCCATTCGTGAGTATCTCCTTTATGTAGTTTAAATCTTCTTCTATAATTTTCTAATGTTTCTTTATCTATATTATTAAAATCAAATTCTTTTAAAATCATTTCATCTTTTGATTCTTCAGCACTTTCACTAAACATAACTTTTACTTCTTTTTTATTACATTTGTAATCTCCATCGTGATATCTTTTATATGTTCCAGTAATCGGATTATTATTTATATATACTGGTTTGTTTTGTCTATTAGCACTTGGAATATTTATTACAACTATTGTCTTATCCTCTATTTTCGTTACTTCTATATAGTCATCATTTAATATATTACAGCTTACTTTTTCATTATTATTTATAGTATTCCAAAAATCTTTTAAAATATTATTTGCATTTTCAACACCTTCTAAAGAACATATTTTAGTTTCTTTATCTTCTTTTATTCCTAAAATAATTACTCCGACCTCTTGTATTTGCAAATGAAGAGTATGTTTCCCATAATGATTTTGGTAATTTTTTATAAGATTCCTTAAATTCTACTTCTCTATGTTCTCCTATATTTAATAAATCTATAATTTGTTGTTTATTCATAAACTTATCACTCCTTAATTCTGGCAACTGTTGTTGCCAAATTTATTATAACATCTATTTCCAAATTTTTCATTAAAATATTTAAAAAAGTCAATTTTTTACAATTCAAAGGTTACAAATTCGATACCTTTGAATTTATACATATATAATCTCATTTAATATAATCTCTTCTGCTCTACTTTTTATATTATGTCGGCTAAGTAGAGGAGATTACTCTCCTTTCCTCGCCTAAGAACCGTACGTGAAAGTTTCCAATCATACGGCTCAAGCATTTCATAACGCTTTCGCGCAACAACTTTGATACATTATTTTACAGTTCTTATGAACGTAATTCATATTAGTAACACTTTCAGTTCCACCCTTTGTTTTTGGTATTTTTAGTATTATGTCTCTTTCTTCAATGTCTATTGGTTCATGGCATATTGGACATATTCCTTTTTTGATTTTTCCATATTGTTTTGAACTTTCCAGCAAGTCTTTTCATTCCATTTTGAAACTTTCTCTTTGTAAAATATTCTGGTTCAAGATATGGGTTAGCATTTGCACGTATTTTTGTATGTCGTACTATTGGAGTTAGTTTTGCTTAAATTAGTCTAAATTTTTCAGTGCAAAATACCCAGTTATTATTTCCAATACTATGCCAATAATTCCTTACTATCCAACGTCTTCCTTTCTTTGGATGACGTCGTTTTGCCCACGTCCACAACATTTCCCATATTATATGGTCTATGTAAGAAAATACTTCTGCTGAACATACTGATTGATTGTAATTTATCCAACCTCGTATTTGTTGATTTAGTTTTATTATTAGGCTTTCTTGCGTCCAAGTTTTGCCTCTACCTATAATTGTTTCAGATAATTTTCTTTTAAAACTCTGTATTGATTTTCGTGACGGTTTTATAATTAACTTTCCATTGTATTTGCGGAAATTCCAGCCTAACATATCAAATCCATTATCGATATGTGTTACTAGTGTCTTTTCATCAGATAATTCTAATCCTCTTTCCATTAAGAAATCTTTTAATATATCTTTGACTTCCCATGCTACTTCTTCGCTTATAGCTGTTACTATAAAATCATCTGCATAACGAACTAGATTTACTTTATTTTTAAATCTATCTTTTTGGGTTGTGTGAAATCTATCTGCGATTACTTTTTCCATTCCATCAAGAGTCATATTAGCTAGAATAGGTGAAATTATTCCACCTTGTGGTGTTCCTTCATCTGTTGGAAATAATTTATTGGTGTAAACAAAACCTGCTTTTAGAAATTGTTTTAATATTGATTTATCCATTGGTATGTTCTCGATTAGCCACTCATGATTGATATGGTCAAAGCACCCTTTAATATCTCCTTCTAATACCCATTTAGGTGATTTTTGCATAGACATTAAATTAAATATGTGTTCACATGCATCTTGACAGCATCTTCCTTGTCTAAATCCAAATGAACGATTATCGGCTGTTGTCTCTGCAATTGGTTCTAATGCTAGTGCATACAATGCCTGCATTGCTCTGTCGTACATAGTTGGTATCCCAAGTGGTCTTTTCTTACTTTTACCTTTCTTTTCAATATATACTCTTCTTAGTGGTTTTGCTTTGTAATTTTTGTCCGTTAAATCCAATACTGCTTGCATTTTACTTGATGATGTACTCCATAAAACTCCATCAACTCCTGCTGTTTTCTTTCCTTTGTTTGTGGTTACTTTTCTTACTGCTAGTAATTTTGCATAATATGAATGTGTTAATAAATATTGTAATCTTTTAACTGTATTATATTTTTGTTCTTTAGTTGCTTTAGCAATCCTGATTTGTATTCTATTAACTTCACTTTCAACTGTTTTCCAGTCTATTGTTTCCCATTGTTTTGCTAGTTGTTGTGAGTCAGATAATCTCTCAGATTTCTCTGTCGTTGAATAATTATCTTTCATAGTTTTACCTCCATTCTTTGCCATGAAATACCATAGGATAATTCTGCACCCTTTCAGGTTACGGCAAATTCTGAACCGCTATGCTCTGTCATTACAACAGTGCCATTCGCTTTTTATCCTGTTCCTATACCCACTATATCATCTCTTTTCTTTACAGAATTGATACCTTTTTCTAAGGAATATATTGGGCTTACCGTGTTCCGTATAATTAATAATACAAGTACCTTAGGAGCTATCTATAAGCCGAGAGTGTTTGTCCATCTGTTAAAAGAAGAATGAAGTTCTTTCAACCTTACTCCATACCATTTTGGTTTAAGTGTTTCAGCCTATTTCACTTATTGTCGGTGACGACTCTTACAATAGTTCACATTACGTTCTCCATAGTACTCTTATCCTAACAGTATGTCTATTTTAGGCTAATAGATTTCCCGCATTGTCATGTGAGCTTCCAACCCAAGTATTACTACTTACGCAAGTCACATTAGGATTACTTTAGATGGATAAAGTAGCTTTAAAAAGCAATTAATTATACGACTTTGCACGTCGCACTCATTCTTGCAACCCACTCTGTTTTTAGTCCTTCATTTACCTTTTCTTTTTCTGCCATTTGTTTTATTAAAAGTTCCAATTTATCTTTACACTCATCTTCTATATCTAGTAAATAACTTTTTAATTCATTACTTAATAACATTTCTGTATATTCTGGTAGTTTATATTTCTTCATATAGTTTAGTTTTAATCTTCCATACTTTCCTATATTTCCTGTTCTTCTAGCTTTTAGTATTGTTATATTAGGTATATAATAATCTCCAACTAACCTATATTCAATTCCTGTTCTTTCATCTACAATTTTTTCTTTTATTTCTTTATTCTCCATAAATTTAAATCCTCCATCTTCTATTAATTATCAATTTTGTTTTTTCATTATAAAATCAAAAAAAGATGAAATTGTATTTATATTTTTTACAATTCATCTTTTAAATATGTGAAAATTTTATTTTTACTAAATTGTTGCTAGGAGGAAACCTTTGCTATTACTGAATTTTATCATTTCGTCATAAGAGAACAATATTGTTACTGTTAGTGCTATTAATGTTATTCCTTTGTTTTTCATGTATATTTCTCCTTTGTTAGTATCTTTTTTCAGAAATATTATAGTTCTACTTTTTTTAATTTTCAATACTTTTTTCCATTTTTTTGAATATTTTTTCACTATTTTCATAAAATATATTTATGAAAGGACTTGTTATGAAATATAAATTTTTATGTTGTTTTATTTTATTGGTTATTGGTTTATCCCCTATGACATTAGCATATTCTACAAGCTACAGTTGGTCTGTTTTAGATAGCAGTATTGAAACATCTGCTCAATCTTCTGTAAACGTTCAAAATGATAATTTTCTTAATCTAGATGCAGAAAGTGCAATTTTAATTGAGCAAAATTCTGGTCAAATTTTGTATAGTCATAATATTCATGAAAAATTACATCCTGCTAGTGTTACAAAAATAATGAGTTTATTATTAATTATGGAAGCTCTTGATTCAGGAAAAATAACTTTAGAAACTCAAATTCCTTGTAGTGAAAATGCTGCTAATATGGGTGGTTCGCAAATTTGGCTTGATCCTCGAGAAACTTTAAATGTTAATGATATGCTAAAAGCAATAGCTGTTGTTAGTGCAAATGATTGTGTTACTGCTATGGCTGAATATTTAGGTGGTTCTACTGAAAATTTTGTAAAGATGATGAATGAAAAAGCTAAAGAACTTGGAATGAATGATACAAATTTTGTTAATTGCCATGGTCTTGATGAAGATGATCATTTAACATCTGCATATGATATCGCATTAATGTCTCGTGAATTATTAACCAAACATCCTCAAATAACAAATTATACAACAATTTGGACAGATTCTCTTAGAGATGGAAAATCTGCATTATCTAATACAAATAAATTAGTACGTAATTATTCTGGATGTACTGGTTTAAAAACTGGCTCTACATCTAAAGCATTATTTAATTTATCAGCATCTGCAACTCGTAATGATTTATCATTAATTTCTGTAATTATGAAAGCTCCTACTTCTGCAATTAGATTTTCTAATGCTTCTACTCTACTTGATTATGGATTTAATACATTTTCTTATGAATCTTTTGCTACAAAAGATGAAGTTTTTAAATCTATTCCTGTAACAAAAGGAACTGCTGACACAATAAATGCCATTTATGAATCTTCTCCATCATTTTTGATAAAAAAAGGCGAAGAATCTAGTATTACTTATGAAATTAATCTTCCAGAAAGTATTCAAGCACCTATAACTCAAGGTCAACAACTTGGTACAATTTCATATTATTTAAACAATGATAAAATTGCAGAAGTAAGTCTTATTGCTGAAAATTCTATTAATAAAATTTCATTTATTAATATAATGAAATCTCTATTTAGCAATTGGTTTAATTTAACTCGTTCTTCGTAATTATGAATTATGCTTTCCCTTATTTTTAGTATATAAAAGGCCAGATAAAAAATCTGGTCTTTTACATTTCTATTATTTTGGCTGTTACATCTTTTTCTTGACATTCCATAACAATTTTTATTGTTTTATTTGTATTATTTTTGAATTTAAAATCATAACTTCCATATGCTACTGCTGCATCTTTACCTTTTTCTATATATGGCACATATCCACTATGTTCATGTCTTTCTATAATTTCTAATCCATCAACTTTAAGAACTGCATTATATAAAGTTGTACTTACTTGACAATTTCCTCCACCAAGACCTTGTTTCTTCTCTCCATCTACATATACATCTGCTTCCTGATATCCCTTTTCTTTTGTTGCTTTTCCAACAATATTGCAAAATGAAAATATTTCTTCTGGTTTTATTTCTGTATTTGTTAATGAATCACATGTTATTCGCATATTATTTTGTCTTGCTTTTTCTTTATTATGAATTTTTGTAGAAAAATTTGCAATTTCTTTTTCTGTTTGTTCTGTCACTTGTTGTGTATCTGTTGTACTTTGTGTTGACTTAATATCAATCTCATCTAGATTATTTTTGTTTGTACTACTTCTTTGAGCTTGATAATTTAGACTATCATTATTTGTTTTAAAAATCCATATACCTATTCCTAACATAATTCCAATTAACACTATAAACAAAAAAGTTTTTTTCATTTAATATTTTTTCCTTCCTTATATAATATATTTTTTCTTGACTTTATTTTGTCCAAAACCTCAAAAAATATTGACAAATCAATAAAAAAAACGTATAATTGTTATGTATTAAATTTTTAAAGGAGATTTTATTATGTTAGCTAAATATTGGAAAAAAATAGGATTATTTATTTTAATAGTTGCTTGTATTTTTAATATTATGAATAAGCTTGTGAAAAAAGTATCTTTAAATACTGAGTTAGAAGCTTCTGCAACATATGTAAATCAAATTAATCAAGAAGAAAATAAAAATTTAAACAAATAAGCTTGAAAAAAGTATAAAGATATGGTAATATAATAAAAGGCAAAAATTACTATTGTAAGAAAGAGGTGAATTTGCAAATGAAAGAAGGAATACATCCAGCATATAATCAAACAACTATTACATGTGCTTGCGGTAATGTTATAGAAGTTGGTTCTACAAAAAAAGATTTAAAAGTTGATGTTTGCTCAAAATGTCATCCATATTGGACAGGAAACTTAAGACTTGACACTAAAGGTGGTAGAGCAGATAAATTTAAGAAAAAATACGGTCTTGCATAAAAAAAGAAAACATTTTAAAATGTTTTCTTTTTTATTGTATAGGAAAAATCGAAGATTTTATAGATACAACAAAAAACGACTCAGTGAGCCGTTTTTATTTTAAAAATGTTTTCCTTTAGTTTTTGTTCTTTTAACTTTTGTGTCTTTTCCATCTTGACCTGCAAAATATTCTTCAAGCATTCTTTTTCTTTCTATGTATTCATCATTTTTCTCTGATACATTAGCATTATAATCATTAGAAGTATTTTCTTCTTTATATTCTACTTCTACTGGCTGATCATTTCTTTGTTCTTCATTATATTGACTATTATCATCATTATAATAATCATCATTAAAGTTTGTACTATATGGATTTTCATCATTCATATCATCATTATAATAATTATCATCTATATTTCCATTATCTGATAATTCTTGATGTTCAAACATTGCTCTATCTAATTCTTCTGCTCCTGGGAATTCAATTTCTTCTTCTTCACTTTTTTTGATTTTAATTTTTAATATTATTGAAACTATTATTGTTAATACTAAAAATGCTAAAACTGCAACTAATATATATTGTTCTTGTCCCCAAGTTTCTGGTTTTAACCAGTCAACTTTTCCTACAATTTGTTGATTTTCACTTTTTGTTGATGTACTTTCTGTTTTTGTTGTTGAAGTTGTTATTTTTGTATTTTCAGAACTTGTTGTTGATGAAGTTTCTTCTTTTGTTGAAGTTGTCGTTGGTTCAGTTTGTGGTTGTTCATCTATTACTGGCTCTTCTACTGTTGTAGTTGTTTGCTCTCCCGCTTTTCTTGTAATATTTAGTGTATATGTTTTCTTTGTTTTTCCATCTCCTGCAACAACTACAATTTCAAATTTATTTTCTCCTTCTTTTAATGTAACATTTCCTTCACCAGATTTTACCTTAGCACTTGAACTTTTAGGAGTTGCATATATATAAACTTTATCAACTTCATTTGGAACTTCACAGCTCCATTCATATTGATCACCTTTAAAGCCTTTAAAATCATTTGGAGTTATTCCTAAGTCTTGCAATCTTGCTTCAGATGACTTCGTTTTATTTTCATTTGAAGTATTATTACTAGATGTATTATTTGAACTTTCTGAATTATTGGATGTACTATTATTTGATGTATTATTATTTGGAACATTATTTTCTTGTTTTTGTATTCCAGTTATTTTTATTGTCTTAGATACTTCTTTAGCATTATCTTCTGAAAAATCAGTTATATCTCCACTTAATTTAATAACATATTCCTTAGCTTCTGTAACTTTAAATGTTATACTTGCACTAGCTGATGAATTTTCTGCTGTATTTGTTTGACCAACAATCCCTTTGCTTTGTCCTCCTCCTTCAAGAACTAAATTCCAAGCTCCTGCAGTTATATTAGCCGTTACAGTAACCTCTTCCCCAACATTAACCTCTTCAGCACTTGCTGAAAGTTCTGAACTTGCAGCATTTACGTCAATAGAAAATACTGCAAAAAATCCCATAAAAAACATAACTATTAAAAAAAGTTGAAGTTTTAATCTTTGTTTCATACCTTATTTTATATGATATATTTTTATATCATATACTCCTTTCTTTTTATATTTCTATTTATATTTCTATATTAGAAACTCCCAATAATTGCTTTTGTATTTTTAATAAGTCTGCTGAATTTATAACTCCATCTTGATTAACATCTGCGGCTTTTTTTCTACACTGAATATCAATTTCTTTTACTTTTAACAAATCTTTTTGAATTGATAATAAATCTGCTGAATTTACAACTCCATCTCCACTTACATCTCCAAGAACTGAAATTGTATATTTATCATTTACAACATAACCTGTTGCAAGATTTGATTCGTTTGAAACCACTTCACCATTTGAATTTTTTACAACTATTTCTGCTCCTAATAATTCTTTTAAATCTGTGATTGTTGAATTTGGAATTGATGTTATTTCATTTGTAGTATTATTTGTTCTTATTTTTTCATTTTCTACAATTTCTTTATTTTCATCATCAGGATTTTCTGGAACATCTGGTGTTGGATTATCAGGAGTATCTTTTCCATTATCTTCTTTTACTGGAACTAAATATAATTTATATACAGGCTCATCATCAGATGTTGATCTTGCAGCATATCCTTCTACACCATTTGATTTTCTAACAAAATCCCAATATGTACCTGCAACTTTTTCTGTTGCTTTTTCAATTACTGTTACAACCTCATTTAGATATATTTTTTCTCCAATATATGTTCCATTTGGATTATCTCTTAATCTTAAACTTGGATTTGCATTACATTTTACTAAATTACTATTTATTTCAGGAGTTTCATTATTATCTGTATTTGGTCTTTCGCATGCTGTATTTGGCATGTTTTTATATACTGGAATTATAAATGTATAATCCATATCTATTGATTCACATTCTTCAAATGCTACTCTTAATTTTGTTCCTTCATTTTGTGGGGCCATTATATTTTGTTGATATTGATGCCAATATAATCCTGCTTCTGAATTATCAACATCAAATTTTTGAAGATACATTGTATTTTGTCCTCTATTAATATATCCTTTTGAGATAAATTCAACACCTCCATCAATTGATAATTCAATTGATGTCCAACCTTCTTGTTCAGCTCTAGCAAGCCCATTTAATATAACGTTGTCTTTTCCGCTTCCACTAGCACCAATATTAAATACATTATATACCCCAACATATTGATCATTATACCCTTCACCTTTTACTAATGGTGATGTTCCATTTCCTTGTTCTTGTAATATTCTTGCTATTACATAATAAACATTTACATTATATTTTTTTGATGCCTCTATAATTGCATTTATGTATGATTCATTATTCCAAAAATCATATTTTTTTAACATTGCTTGTATTGTCTCAATTTTATAATCTGTATATGTTAATTCTAAAAACTGAAAAACATCTGATGAATTTAATGAATTCCTTGGATCCATCATATATTTTAATGCTGATTGTGATGCACAATGCCATTTTCCTGAATCATATGTTGCATTACCACAAATAGGACATATCCATTCTCCTGCATATGAATTACTTGTTGGTACTAAGTTTCTTGGTGATGAACCATGTCCTACATATTCATTTTCAATTACCTCATTCCAATCTAAATCTGTATATAATATTTTAAAATTCCAATTTGGATGTTCATTTTTTAAATTTTGTATCATTTCTTTTATTTGTGGATATGTATTTGAATCTATATTTTCTATATCTTGACTAATTGTTTGATTTACTGCAAATGTTTTAGTAAAAAAGCAAAAATATTGCAATATTAAAATTATCATTATTAAAATAAAAATTAACTTTTTTTTCATTTTTTCTCCTCTTCTTACAGTATTTTATATATTCTCTACTTTTGTTATTTTTTTCATTTTTCTTCGACAATAGTATATCATTTTTTTATTCTTAAAGTCAACCTTGATGATATGTATTTTATATTACATTTATATTACAAATTCCTTAATTTTTCTTGTAGTTTCTACCTTTTTTATGATATAATGTTTTTTATTATGTAGGAAAAATCTCCTAGTAGGTGATTTTTCCGTACATAATAATTATTGGGATTATTAGAATTTCTAAGCAATTTCCATTGCATAGAAATTCTTAAATCCGTTTTTTATAATGATTGGAGGATTTATGATGGAATTACTTTCACCTGTTGGTGATTTTGATTGTTTAAAAGCAGCTGTACAAAATGGTGCAGATGCTGTATATTTTGGAGCAAATAGTTTTAGTGCAAGAGCTTTTGCTTCAAATTTTGATGATGATACACTAAAAAAAGCTATAAATTATGCAAAAATAAGAGGTGTTAAAACAAATTTGACTTTAAATACTCTTATAAAAAATGATGAAATGTATAATGCAATTGCTTTAGCAAAAAAAGCTTATGAATATGGTATTGATGCTATAATTGTTCAAGACTTAGGTCTTGCTCGTTATATGATAAAAAATTTTCCTGGTCTTGCTGTTCATGCTAGTACACAAATGTCTGTACATAATTTAGAAGGTATTCTTACTCTTCAAAATATGGGCTTTTCTCGTGTTGTACTTTCTAGAGAACTTTCTATTCAAGAAATTGAACATATATGTAAAAACTCAAATGTTGAAATTGAGGCATTCGTACATGGTGCTCTTTGTATTTCATATTCAGGTCAATGTTTATTTTCAAGTATGGTTGGTGGTCGTTCTGGAAATCGTGGTAAATGTGCTCAACCTTGTAGATTACCTTATGAATTGTTAGAAAATGATACAACTATTGATAAAGGTTATTTATTAAGTCCTAGAGATTTATGTGGATTAGAATATTTGCCACAACTAGTAAAAGCTGGAGTAACTTGTTTAAAAATTGAAGGTAGAATGAAAACTCCTGAATATGTAGCAACTGTTACTAGAATTTATAGGAAATACCTTGATTTAGCCATGTCAAAAAATGATTTTAAAATTGATGAAAAAGACAAAAAAGACTTATTACAAGTATTTAATAGAGGTGGATTTTCAAATGGACATTTATCTTCTACTGAAAATAGAAAATTAATATATCCTCAAAAATCTAATAATATGGGAATATATTTAGGAACTATTTCAAATTTCAATAAAAATCATGGATACATTTCATTTACAACTAATGAATTTCTACATGTTGGAGATAAAATTTGTGTTGAAAATAAAAAACATGAAACAAATCTATATACCATCTCTGAATTAATGAAAAATGATAAAAACATTACAGAAGCACATATTGGTGATAAAATAAAAATTGGTAGAATGAAAGGTGATATTTTTATAGGTGATAAATTATTCAAAATTTCTGATAAAGAATTAACAACTTCTGCATTAGAAACTATTGAAAAAGAGTCTAGAAAAAGAAAATTATCTTGTGAAATGAAAGTTATCTTAAACTCTCCTATTTCTTTAAAAATATTTGATGATAATATATCTGTTAAGATTGACTCTAATATAATTCCTGAACCTGCTCAAAAATCACCTATGACAAAAGAAAGACTTATTTCTCAAATCTGTAAAATTAATAATACACCTTATAATTTTGAAAATGTAAATATCGAATTAGGAGAAAATCTTTATGTTCCAAGTATTAGCGGAATTAATGAACTTAGAAGACAAGCATTAGCTCAATATGAAGAAAAACTTATTTCAAGTTTTAGAAGATTATCTAATGCAAATTATACAGAAAACAATCCAAATTCATCACATAAAGAAACAAAAATAAGTTTATTATTGAATACATTAAATTTAAGTTATAATTATTTAGAATTAAAAAATGTATCTAAAATATATATACCATTCAAATATTTTATAAATAAAAGCTTTTCTCACCTACTTTTAAATGTTTGCCAAAAATTTGATACATATATTTATATGCCAATAATAATTAGAAATAATTACAATAGATTAATAAAAAATAACTTACCAACTATTTTAGGAAAATACAAAATAAAAGGATTTGTTTTATCAAATATAGGAAATTTTGAACTTTTAAAAGATTACAAAGATTATGAATTTATATGTAATTATACATTCAATATATTTAACAATTTAACTATTAATGAATTACCTGCAAATACAATAACACTATCACCTGAACTTAACAAAACTGATTTAAAAAACTTTAACACAAACAAGAAAACAGAATTAATTGTCTATGGAAGAACTCCATTGATGAATTCAAATTATTGTTTATTAGGAAAATCAAATAAATGTTATTCTGAATGTGATCATAAATGTAATTCAACAAATAAATATTATTTAAAAGACAGACTTGGATTTTTATTTAGAATTATACCAGATAATATCCAAACAATTACAACTATTTACAATAGTAAAATAACATCAATCGAATATGATGGACTCCCTATTGATTTTGCAAGAATTGATATTTTAGATGAAAACATTTCTGAAATTAATGATATTATAAAAACTGTTTTAACTGGTAAAAAACTTGAAGGAAATCAATACACAAATGGAAACTTTAATAAAGAAATTTAAATGAAAGAGATAAAATTCTCTTTCATTTTTTATTGTGTAGGAAATTGTGTAACACTTTTTCTAACTTACCATATTATATATTATCAAAAGAAAAAATTTAAAGAATTACTTAAAATTCTTTAGCAAATCTTATCTTAATTATAAAGGAGGTGTTTTGTATGCCAGAAAATAGAGGTTGTGGATGTGGCTTTGGTTTTGGAGATGACTGCTGCTGGATAATAATTCTTATACTTTTAATTTGTTGCTGTTGTGGTGGTAACAGAGGTGGATGTTGCTAATCCTTTAGACATAATTAATAATGTATAGAAAAATCACCTATATTGGCGATTTTTCCTACACACAAAAGGTCCTTACGGGCCTTTTTTCTTTATAAAAAACCTTATATTTCTATTGCATTTTTCTGTTTAATATATTAAAATATTACTGATACATTAAGAAGAAAGGAAGATTTTTATGAAAAAGAAAATTTCAATAGCATTATGTTTGCTATTAATTTTAATTTCAACAACTGTTTTTGCCTCAACACCAGTAAAAATGGAGATTGTTGAAAATAATATTTGTAATATTAAATTAAATGAAAATTCAAAATTTGAAAAGAAAATTATAAGTTCTGAATTAGACAAAAAACAAGTTACATTACAATTACAAGTTAATAATGATGCAATTAATAAAGTACCAGAAGGAGAATTAATGTTAGTAATTGATAACTCTTCAAGCATGACAGATAAAGTTGGTGAAGTTACAAGAAAAGATTTAGTTTTAAATTCTGCCAATAAACTTATCGAAAACTTACTAGCATTAAACTCATCTACATTAAAAATTGGTATTGTTTCATTCTCATCAAGTTCTGAAGTTTCAGAACAAGGAACAGAAAAAGATGCTAAATTAATATCTGACTTTACAAACGATTTTTCTATTTTAAAAGAAAAAATCAATTCTATTGAAGGAACTGGAGCTTATACAGATTTAGATGCTGGTCTAAAACTAGCTCAAAAAACATTTTCAAATGAAGACAATAACAAATATTTAATCGTGTTAACAGATGGCTTGCCTAATATGTGTGTTGGAAGTTCTGATTTAGTATCTGTTGAAGCATTAGAAAAAGTTATTTCCACAACTAATGAAACACTAAAATCATTAAAAAACATCAATGTAATTTCACTTTTAACAGGTATCAGTTCTGAAGAAGCTGTTTTCAAAACTGATACAACAGGAAAATCTTATACATATGGTCAAGTTATTCAAGGTGTTTTTGGAACAACAGCTCAACCTACTATTGGAAAGTTCTATAAAATAAATGATAATGAAATTGAAAAAACAATTACAGAACAAATCTATGCAGATTTAGTTCCAGTTGAACAAACATTAAAAGATATAACAATTGTTGACTATTTCCCTCAATATATCATTGATAATTTTGAGATGGCTTATGTTGAAGGTATGGATGCTTTAAAAATATCATCTGAAATTGATAAAGAAACAAATAGTATAACCTGGACAATTCCAGAATTAAAGGCTAAAGAAACATTAAAAGTTCAATATACATTAACATTAAAAGATGAATTTAATGAAAAAATAATTGATCAAATATTAGATACAAACCAAAAAGTTGAAATTAATTATAAAGATTTTGATAATACAGAAAAAACTACAGAATCAACTGTAACACCAAAATTAAAACTTACTGCAATAAAAGCTGAAGAGCCAAAAACAGAACCAACTATAACTGAACCAACAAAAGATGAAACAAAAGCCCCAGAAGAATTACCAAAAACAGGTGCTCCGATATTATTTGGATTTATAACTGTTGCTACAGTATCAACTATTGCCTTTGCAGTAAAATCAAAAAAGTTTAATTTCTAATATCAAAGAAAGTCTATAAAATATAGACTTTCTTTTTATCTAATAATATTTTTTTATAAAATCTCTTGTAATTTTTTTTAATCTGTGTTAATATAATTAAGTAATTGATTTAGGGGCATAGTGTCAATGGTAGCACATCGGTCTCCAAAACCGCTTGTCTGGGTTCGAATCCTAGTACCCCTGCCATATTGAAGAGAATAGTATTAACTATTCTCTATTTTTTCATGAAAGGACTGATTATTTGTCAAAAACTTTTTATTCAACAATTATATTTACACTTATTATATGCACACTTTTTATTCCAATAATTTCTTCATCAAACTTTGAACAAATACCTACTAAAAAAGATTTAATATTTTTAGGTAATTCTAATTACGCTTGGCCAATTCCAGGTTATACTACTCTCTCCTCAAAATTTGGAAAAAGAATTGCTCCAACAACAGGAGCTTCAACATTTCATAAAGGTATTGATATTCCTGCACCTGAAGGAACAAATTTAATTGCCACATGTGATGGAATAATTACTTTTACTGGATTCCTTGGAGGTGGTGGATATACAATAACACTTACTAATTATGATGGCATAAAAATTTCTTATTGCCATGTCTCCCCTATCTACATTGTTTATGTTGATGAACTAATTAAACAAGGCCAAATTATTGGTAATGTTGGACCTAAATATGTTTATGGAGTATCTGGAAATACTTATAGTGATCCAGCAACTGGAAAACCAACAAATGGAGCCACAACAGGCTGTCATCTTCATATAGGCTTTAGAATTGAAAACAACTATGTAAATCCATTAGATTATTTACAATAGACAGTTTTTGTGGTATTATCATTAAGGTTTATAGATATCCATATAAAATCTAAATTTATATATAAGGACTGATTCTAATGGCATTTGATGGAATTGTTACACAAGCGATTACACATGAATTAAAAAATGATTTAATTGGTGGAAAAATTGATAAAATCCACCAACCAGATAAAAATACTATTCTTCTAGGAATTTATTCAAATTCAATCCATTATGCATTAAATATATGTATTGATGCACACAATTGCAGAATAAATCTAACTACAAATTCAAAAGAAAATCCTCTTGTAGCACCAAATTTCTGTATGTTACTAAGAAAACACTTAATTAGTGGTAAAATTTCTACTATCGAAATGTATGGATTAGAAAGATTAGTAAAAATTAATATTGAAACAATAAATGAATTTAATGAAATTGAAATAAAAAGCCTAATTATAGAACTAATGGGAAAACATAGTAATATTATTCTAATTAATGATAAAAATATTATAATTGATTCATTAAGACACATTTGGGCAACAGATACTATTTACAGAGATATTCTTCCCTCTAGAACCTATAGCTTCCCAACTTCTGAAAAATTAGATTACACTAAAATATCTGACATATATAGTATCTTTCAAGATAATTTAAATCTATCAGTTGAAGAATTTTCAAAATTATTTGCAAACACTTTTAATGGTTTTAGTTTATCATTTATAAAATCAGCTCTTGAAAAATGTAATATTACTACTATTAATAAAGAAAATTTATTAAAATTACAAAAATATATAAACAATATTTTAACATTTCCAAATAATCTATATTTTACAGAAGTATATAAGAATAATAAACTTTCTGATTTTACTTTAAGCCTAGGAAATAATGTTACAGTTGAAAAATTTTATTTAAATAAATTTATAGATAATTTTTATTTTTCAAGAGAAACAGAAGAAACATTTAATAATTGCAAAAATAATGCTTTAAAACTAGCAACTGATTCGCAAAAAAAATTATTAAACCGTTTAAATAGTATTAATACCAAATTAAAAGATTGTGAAGAAAGAGATAAATATAGACTTTATGGAGAATTAATAACTTCAAATTTATATAAATTAACAAATACACATACAGATTATATTGAACTTGAAAATTATTATGATAATAATAATCTAATCAAAATTCCACTAAATAAAAAATATTCTCCAAATATAAATGCAAAACATTATTTCAAAAAGTATAACAAATTAAAAAATGCACTTCAAATTGTTTCAGTTCAAAAAGCTGAAACAGAAAATGAATTAAATTATATTGATAGTATTATTTTTGAAATAGAGTTAGCTTCTTCTACTAAAGAAATTCAAGAAATTTTAGACGAAATTTCAGAAAATTTAATAAAAAATAAAGTATCTCAAAAGAAAAAAAATACAAAAAATTCAAAAAAGAAAAAACAAGAAAAACAATACTCACCATTACATTTTAATATAGATAATTTTGATGTATATGTCGGAAAAAATAATAAAGAAAATGATTGGCTTACATTTACATTTGCAAATAAAAATGATATTTGGCTTCATACAAAAGATATTCAAGGAAGCCATGTTATAATAAAAACTTTAGGATTAAATATTTCTGATGACACATTAGTAAAATGCGCAAAACTTGCTGTTGAACATAGCAAAGCAAAACTCTCATCTAATGTTCCTGTTGATTATTGCAAGGTTCAATATGTAAAAAAACCTAATAGTGCAAAACCTGGCATGGTAATTTTTACAAATAATAAAACAATTTCTGTCACATCTTGTCAATAATTTTTCAATATTTTTTTCATTAACATTGAATTTTACATAATCTCATGATATAATAGCATACGTTCGAAATACACACACTTTATGGAGGAAATTTTATGTTAGAATTGTACTCAAAAAAACGGTTTGTAGTTATTTTTAAAGATTGTCCATTTGATGGTGATTGGAAAAATTGTTATTTGAAAGAAAATGAAATTGAATTAGGCTATTTAAAAAAATCAGGTAAATTTATCATTTTGAAAAATTTATCTATTAAATTTCCATATGATGAATTTTTGAAGCTAATTGAATCGCCTAATTCTACTTTTGAAGATTTGTTACGTATTAGTCCAAATGTTTTAAAAATTTCTGATAATCAACATGCTGTAGAACAATTTGCTTTTCAAAGAAACGTTTTTTGGAGAGAATTTTTCAATGTAAAAACTCAAAAGCAAAACTTCTTTGCCTTTAAGTTATAATTTCTAAAAAGAGGCTCATTAACTTGAGCCTCTTTGATTTTTTATATTTTGTTATGCTTCTGGTTCTATTAAACCAAAGTTTTTACCATCTTTTAGTCTATGAATAACATTTACTTTACCATTTTCTTGGTTAACAAATGTTAAAAACATTTGACTTGGTCTTTCTTCTAATTTTAATTTTGCATCTTCTGGTGTCATTGGTTTTATTTCATAATATTCTACTTTTAAAATTTCATCTTCAACTTCATGTACTACTGTTTGTGCATTTAAGTCTTTTAAGCTTGAATCTTTTTGCATTTTTTCTCTTTTTGTTTTTGCTTTTCTAATTTGTCCTTCTATTATATCTATATCTTTATCTATAGATGCATATAAGTCTTTTTCTTCAGCAACTGCTCTAAATGTTTCTCCATTAGCTATTACTTTGATTTCAGCTATTTGATAATTTTTTTCAACTTTTGCTATTATTTCAGCTTCTGCATTGTCAAAGTATTTTTCTATCCTTTCCATTTTCTTTTCTGCATAATCGTTTATTGCATCTGTTATCTTAAGTTCTTTTCCTGTAATTTTTATTTTCATAAAAAATCGCTCCTCTCTTTTCTTTTATTGTTGACACCTAGTTCATCCTCATTATATCTTTTTTCTTGCTTTTTGACAAGGCTTTTCATAGAAAATTTACACCAAAACTGACATAAAAAAAGAAACGGAAATTTTCCGTTTCTTTTAATTTGATGCTTTTTGTAATTCTGTATTAATTATTGTCCATACATTAGATGTTTCCATGTCTTTTCTCCAACCTGACGTTCCAGCTAGTCCATATTTTGAGACTAATGAAACTTTTGATGTAATTGATGTTCCATCTTCAATCCACATCTTTACAGTATCTTTTCCATCTGCATATTCAATATAATATTGTTGCAAATCTTCATTCCATTGTTTTTCAACTCCATTTGGAATTTTTGTATTTAACATACTTACTACTGATTTACTTGTTACCTCACCATTCGAATTTATTTTCCATTGTCTTGTGTAAAATGGTAATGCTAAAATAATTTTATCTGCTTTTACTTCATCATATTCAATAATTTTCTTTAAATTTGTTTCTATCCAATTATATCCTGCTGTTGTTCCTGGTTTTGTGCTTGAAGCTCCATATTGGTCATATGCCATAAATATTAAATAATCTGCAACATGTCCAATTACATTTCTATCATAACATAATGACCAGTTTGCATCTCCATCTGGTGCAGTTACATCAACAGATAATACTACTCCTAATTCTTTCATTCTTGGATCTAATTCTATTATAAATCTTGAAAATTTGTCTTTATCTGCTTGATACATATTTTCAAAATCTATATTTATTCCATCTAATTGATATTCAACACATACATCAACTATACTTTCAATTAATTCTTGTCTTTTGGTATAACTATTTAATATTGTTGATGTGACTTTTATTCCAGCTTCATCATTTTGTATAGCTGGCCAAACTTTATATCCATTCGAATGTGCCCATTCTATATATTTTTTTCCTGATTCCCCTATTTTATTCTTTAAATTTCCATTAGAATCTATATAGAAAAATGTTGGTGATACCACATTTACACCTTCAATTACTTGTCCTGTTCTGTCTGGTGCTTGTACATATTTTGAGTAATAATCCCAAAACATATTTACTTTTCCTGTTATTTGTTTTTCTTCTTCCCAGTCATCTCTTGTTGTTGTATAATTTGTTAATTTTGTGCTTTTTACAAAACCTACATTTCCATTTTCTGTTCTAATTCTTGTCCATCCATCTTTTTCCTCAATTGCGACTACTACATCTCCTCTTTCTATTTTGTCTACTGTTTTTGAAAAAAGGTCTGCTTTCCATTTTACAGATAGGTTTGATTTTGCATATGCTTTTACTTGTTTTCTTGTTAAAGAATCTAATATTACATTATTTTCTACAATTGTTGTTTCTAAATTATATACATCTTTCATTTCTACAATTGGCATATATATTACATCATCTTTTTTTATTGCATGTGCATATATCTTCTTGGTTGCACCATTTAAAGTCAATTTGTTTGTTTCAAATCCTATGCTGGCTATTTGTTTATCATATGTTGTTACAATTTCATTTATTTCATCTTCAATATTTATATATTTATCAAAATAGTTTTTTATATCATCCATTGACATATATATATTTCCGTTTTCTTCTATTATTTCATGTTTTAGATTTGCTGTAACATTTTTGTTATTTAATACTAAATTAATTTCATTTGCAGTTTTTTCTTTCAGATAGTTTTCTGCTTTATTTAATACAAAAATTACAATAAGTAATAAAATCGCAATTATTACTATTCTTTTTAATATATTTTCTTTCTTTCTTGGCTCTTTATCTATCTTAATTTTTAGGTCATTTTTGTGCTTCATTTGTTTGTTCTCCTCGTTTTTTTCTAATTATATTATATCAATAATAAAATAGCAAGATTTTTCTTGCTATTTTATATTAATTTTTTATTATTACATTTTTCTAAAAACTCCTGCAACTTTGCCTAAAATTCTACAATCTGGCACTATTATTGGATCCATTGTATGATTTTCTGGTTGAAGTCTTATATGGTCTTTTTCTTTGTAAAATGTTTTTACTGTTGCTTCATCACCAATTAATGCTACTACTATTTCTCCATTATTTGCATTACTTTGTTTTTTTACTAATATATAGTCACCATCTAATATTCCAGCTTCTATCATGCTTTCTCCTCTTACTGTTAACATGAAACTTTCACTATTTCCTACGAAATCTACTGGAATTGGGAATGTATCTGTTACATTCTCTACTGCTAATATTGGTTGGCCTGCTGTTATTCTACCAATAACTGGAACATCTACTAATTCTTTTTGAACATAAAAATCTTTTGAAGATTTTACATATGGTTCACCATTACTTCCTTTTATAATTTTTAGTGTTCTTCCTTTTTTATCTTCTTTTTTTATATATCCATCTTTTTCTAATTTTTCTAAATATGCATGTACTGTTGCTGTTGAACTTAATCCTATTGCTTTTCCTATTTCTCTTACTGATGGTGGATATCCGTTTTCTAATACTTGTGTTTCTATGAATTTTAAGATTGCTTTTTCTTTTTTAGTAGTTTCAGCTCTTGTTCCCATTTAATCACTTCTCCTTTTATATAGAACATTTATTCCGTTTATCATGACTATATACTATCATAAAAGAAATGAAATGTCAAACAAATATTTGACATTTCTTTAAATTATTTTGTTATTGATAAAATTTGATATTTTATAACACCTGCTGGTGCATTAACTTCAACTGTACTTCCTTTTTTTGCTCCTAATAATGCTTTTCCTATTGGTGATTCATTAGATATTTTATTTTCTGCCAAGTTTACTTCTGTTGATCCAACTATTGTATATTCAACTTCTTCTTCAAATTCTACATCATATAATTTTACAGTATTTCCTATTTGAACAGTTTTTGTATCTATTTCTGCTTCATCTATTATTTTAGCATGTCTTATTTTATTTTCTAACTCTGCTATTTTTCCTTCATTTTCAGCTTGTGCATTTTTAGCTTCATCATATTCGGAGTTTTCTGATAAATCTCCAAAGCCTAATGCAACTTTTATTCTTTCTGCAATTTCTGTTCTTTTTTCTGTTCTTAAGAATTCTAGTTCTTTTTCTATTTTATCATATCCTTCTTGTGTTAATATTACTTCTTTTTCTTCCATAATAATCGCTATCCTTTCTTATGCATAAAATATTTTGGAAAACATTTAAATATTTTCCAAAATTCATAATTTTGTTTATGTAGTATATTATATTATTTTTCGTATTTTGTCAATAGTTTTAGTCTTTAAACAAGTCTTTTCCATCTTTTAAATAGTTTATTCCTGAGAATATTGTTGCTATTACAGATAATGTTAGTACTATTGTTGTTATTATATTTATTATATATTGTCCTGTTGTCATATATATACTTGCTGAATTTATTTGGGCTTCAGCTTGTGTTGATACTCTAAATATAAATTCTCCAAAATTGAATTTATCTAAAAATGCAAATATTATTCCTATCATTTGAGTTACTGTTTTTAATTTTCCCCATATTGATGCAGAAATTACTTTTCCACCTTTTTCTACTGCAATTAATCTATATCCTGATACTATAAATTCTCTTGCTAATACTATTATTGGAATCCATGATGGTATTTTACCATATTCTACTAAAATAACTAATGCTGATAGCACTAATATTTTGTCTGCCAATGGATCTAAAAATTTTCCAAATGTTGTTACTTGATTTCTACTTCTTGCTATATATCCATCTAACTTATCTGTTATTGATGCTACAATAAATATAATATTCATTATCCAAAATGCTGTTGAAATTTCCAAAAATTCACCAGGAATACCTACTAAATTATCAATTATGGGAATTAACATTATAACTGGAACTAATAGTATTCTAAATATTGTTAATTTATTTGCTAAGTTCATTTTCATGTTGTTTTCTCCTTTCATTACAACTGAAATATAAGCTACTTTTTTGTAGCTTATATTTTTATAAATTAATTTTCTATTTTTGCCTTTAGTATTTCTTTTGCTTTATTAAGTTGTGTATCATTTGCATCTGTTGGTTCTCTTGTTATGCTTGTTTCTAATAATATTTCATAATCTGGTGTTATACCTACTTTATTTATTTTTGTTTTGTTTGGAGTATAATATTCTTCTACTGTAATTTTTAATCCTGCTCCATTGCTTAATGTTAAAAGTTGTTGTATTACACCTTTTCCATATGTTTTTGTTCCAACTATTGTTGCACATTTTAAATCTTTTAATGCTCCTGCCATTATTTCTGATGCACTTGCAGAACTTGAATTAACTAATAATACAATTGGTTCTGTTATTATTGCATCTTCTTTTGTTTTACTAATTTCTTCTTTTCCGTCTTTATCTACTGTTATTAATGCTGTTTGATCTTTTGGTACAATATAGTCAACTATTTTTAATGCTTCAGCAACAAGACCTCCACCATTATCTCTTAAATCTATTACTAATCCTTTTATTCCTTGTTCTTTTAATGATAAATATTTTGCTTTAAAATCTTCTGCAACTCCTTCATCAAAACTTGTTATTTCTAAATATCCAATATCATTTTCAAGTTTTTCAGAGTAAACTGGATTTGTATTAACTTTTTCTCTTGTAACTTCAAATGTTAATATTTGTTCTCCTCTTAATACCTCAATTGTAACTTTTGATCCTTCTTCACCTTTTATTGTATTAGCCATTTCTGACATTTGATCTGCTGTATATGAAACTCCATTTACCTTTGTTATTAAATCCCCTGCTTTTATTCCTGCTTTTTCAGCTGGACTTTCTCTAATTGGTGAAAGTACTTGAACTAAATCTTTTTCTGTATTTTTTACCATGTATATTCCTATACCAACAAAATTTCCCATTATACCCTCTGTATATTCTTTCATTTTATCTGCCGGAATATATTCTGCATACTCATCTCCCAAAGAATTTATATATCCTTCTATTGCTCCATCTATTGCACTTGTTTCATCTATATCTGATTCATTCAAATATTTACTTTTTACAATTGTTTCAATACCTTTTAATGATTTTGTTAAATTACTATCACTTGTTAAAACATTTAATATTGAACTTACTCCTGAATTATTAGTTGTTTGAGTATTTCCATCTAATTTCACTATATATATAGCTGTTAATATACTTGTAACAAATGCTGTTAATATCATTAACATGATAATTTTATAAATCTTTTGTCTTTTTATATATTTATTATCTTCTTCCATTTTTCTTCTCCTTTTAATTATTTAATTCTTTTTATGGCAAATATGGTAATGGATTTACTGGGCTTCCCCCAACTCTTACTTCAAAATGAAGATGTGTTCCAGTTGAGTTTCCTGTTGATCCAACAGTTCCTATGACTTGACCTTGTTTTACTTTATCTCTGACTTTTACTTTTCTTGAATTTGCCAACATATGTGCATATAATGTCATTGTTCCATCTCCATGGCTTATAACAATATATTCTCCATAACTATAGTATTTTCCATTACTAATACGTGCTTCTGATATAACAACTGTTCCATCTTTAACTGCTACAACACTTTTTCCAGAAACTCCTATATTAACATCAACACCTGTATGACCTTTATATGATGGATATGTTTTATTATTTATATTTGATTTACTTAATCCTTGTACAGGAAATATGTATCCACTTGCACTTGGTTTTTGAGAAATATTTGTTGTATTTTTCTTTGCTTCTTCTTCAGCAATTCTTTTTAATTCTGCTTGAATTTTTCTTTTATCTTCTTCAAATTTTTCTATTTCTTGCTGATTTTCTTTTTCCTCTGCTGTTAATTGAGCAACATAAGTCTGCTTTTCGTTTTTTAATCTCTCTAATGAGTTTTGTTTTATTCTTTGTTGTGATAATGCATCATCTAAAGCACTTTTATTTTTTTCAAGTTCTGCTTTTGTAGCTTCAATTTCTTTCTTTTCATCTGTTACTTTTTGCATAAATTCTTTATCAGCATTCATAAGAGCCTCTGCATAATAATATTTTGACAAAAAGTCTTTTAAACTTGATGATGATAAAAATATTTCTAAGTATGAATTTTCACCATTCTTATATAATGCAATAACTCTTGCATCTAATAATTCTTTTTGTTTATTATATTCTTCTTCTTTTTGCTCTATGCTTTTTTCTGTAACTTTAATTTGAGCTTGCAAATCTTTCACTTGACTTTTTAAATCATCAATTTCATTTTCAACATCTGAAATCTGGTATATTAAATCTTCTACTGATTTCATTGTTTCAGATTTATTAGCTTTTATTTCTTTTTGTTCATTTTCAAGTTCTTTTATTTGATTATCAATATCTGATTGCTGATTTTGCAAACTTGACTTCGAGCTTGTTGCATATGCTATATTTTGAAAAATTATTATTATAGATATTATAATTCCAATAATTTCTATTATCTTCTTTTTCATAATCTCTTTCCTTTCTTGTGTTTTTTAATTACTCTCTGTACTTTCTGTTTTATTTTCATCATCTTCTTTAGTTGCACTTGATGTTATACTATTTTTATTTTGATAATAATCCAATGGATTTACTGTTTGACCATTTATTCTTATTTCAAAATGTGCATGTGGTCCTGTTGAATATCCCGTTGATCCTACTTCCAAAACTGGTGTTCCAGCTTTTACTTCATCTCCAACTTGAACCAAAATTGAATTTCCATGTGCATATAATGTTTGTACTCCACCACCATGATCAATTATTACCATATTTCCATATGCTGTATTATATGTTGCTTTAGATACAACTCCATTTGCTGCTGCAACAAAATATGTTCCAAGTGGTGCACTTATATCTATTCCTGTATGTAATTTATATGCTCCTGTAATTGGGTGAACTCTCATTCCATATAATGATGTTAATGATGTACGTCCAGGAACTGGCCATACTAATGTTCCTCCAACATAATCTTCTCCTATACTTCCTAGTGCTAATAATTTTATTTCATTTTCAATTTGTGTTACTTGTGAATTATATTCATCAATTTGTGCTTGAAGCTCTTGCTCCTGTTTTGTTAATTTACTTAAATAATATTGTCTTTTGGTTTTAGAGTTTTGAACTACTTGTGTTTTCTTTTGCTGTAATTGCTTACTTTCAACAATTTGTTTTTTCTTTTCTGCTAATATTTTTTTGGTTACTTCTATTTCTTCAATTTGCTGTTCTGCACTGTCTAACAAAGTTTTATCATATTTACTTAATAATATTAATTTATCATAAGTTTGAAAAAATTCTTTTACATTCTTAGATGCAAATAACACACCTAATAATTGTAAATTGTCTGATTTATATATTTCTATTACTCTAGCATCTAATACTTTTTTTATTTTATCATATTTTTCTTGAGCATTTGATAATTTTTGCTCATTTTCTGATATTTGAGTTGTTAATGTACTAACTTCTATATTTATCTTATTTAATTCTTCTTCTGATTGTGCTAATTGCGTATCAAGTTCTTGTAATTGTTGCATATTTTCCGACATTTGTTCTTGAACTGCTTGTAATCTATTATTGGTTTCTGTAATACTCTGGTTTATTTGGTTGGATTTTTCTTGTAAGTCTGTAATATTTTCGGCATATACGCAAATACTTGTAACACTAATTGTTACAATTGTTAAAATAGTTGTTAAATATTTGCGCATATTTTACCTCCTAAACTTCCAAATATTTTTTCATAGATATTGTACTTCCTATTGCACCTACTCCTATTCCTAATCCAAGATATACTAATATTAATAATTCACTCATACTTGAGAATTCGATAAATTTTATATTGGCAATTTCAAAGAATGATGTTCCTGAAATTTGTCCAACAATATATGTATATGCTAATCCTATAATTCCAACTGAAATTGCTCCTGCTACAACTCCTATAATAATACCTTCTACTAAAAATGGCCATCTTATAAAACTATTTGTAGCTCCAACATATTTCATTATTGATATTTCTTTTCTTCTTGCATGTACTGTTAATTTTATTGTATTTGATATTATTGCAGTAGAAATTATTATTAATAATACTAAAATTACCCATGTAACAATTTTTATTCCTTTGGCTAATCTTATTATTTGTTCAATTATAATATTGCTTGAACGTATGTCATCTACATTTGGTATTTGTTTTAAACTTTCTTGAACATCTGAGCTTAATTCTAAGTCTGTAAGTGTTACTTCATAACTTGCTGGTAATATATTATCTGTTGTATAACCTTCTATCATTTTATCTCCTAATGTTTCTCTCATTGATTCAAGACCTTCTGTGTTTGAAATATATTTTGCATCTCTTACACCATCTATTTGTAATATGTCTTTTCCAACTTGTTCAATTTCTTCATCTGTTGCCCCTGTTTTTAGATACACCATTATTCCTTGTGCATCTGCTACACTTTTTACAAATGCGTTAATATTTTCTCCTATAACTAGAAATAATCCAAATATAAGCATTGTTGCACACATTATCATTAAACATGATATTGTTGATTTTTTGTTTTTGAATACATTTCTAATTCCTTCTTTTAATAAATAACTTATAACATTAAATCTCACAATCGTACCCACCTTTTTTATCATCTTTTACGATTACACCTTTGTGTATATGTATTACTCTTTTTCTCATTTGATCAACTATATCTTTTGCATGTGTTGCAACAACAACTGTTGTTCCTCTTAAATTTATTTCATTTAATAAATTCATTATATCCCATGCTGTATCTGGATCTAAGTTTCCTGTAGGCTCGTCTGCGATTATCATTGATGGATTATTTACTAATGCTCTTGCTAATGCTACTCTTTGTTGTTCTCCTCCTGATAATTCATTAGGATACATTTTAGCTTTTCCACTTAAACCTACTAATGATAATACCATTGGTACTTGTCTACGAATATGTCTTGGTGTAGCTTTTACTATGTACATTGCAAATGCTACATTTTCATATACTGTTTTATCTGGTAATAATCTGAAGTCTTGGAATACTATTCCCATACTTCTTCTTAAATATGGTACTCTACTTTGTTTTAAAAATGTTGTGTCTTTACCATTTATTATTATATTTCCACTTGTTGGTTCTTCTTCTTTTAATATTAATTTAATTAATGTTGATTTTCCGCTTCCAGAACTTCCTACTAAAAATGCGAATTCTCCTTTTTCGATTTTAAAACTTGCATTTTTTACAGCTTCAGTTCCAGTATTATATCTTTTACAAACATTCTTAAATTCTATCATTTTTCTTTCCCTTTCGAAATTTTACTCTCTCTTATCATAACAATAATACTCTTTTTTTGCAATAGTTAAAGAGCAAAATTTTGTGGAATTTTGCCCCTTTTTCTCTATTTATCTCTTATTTGTAAATTCTTTGTAAATTTTTTAAAATAGTCTCTTTTATCCAATAAAATCTTCGACAATCTTTAATATTTTTCCTGTATTTTTTACATATTTTTGAGGAATAAAATTTTTTACTTTGTCTAATGCTTCACCTAATTCACTTACATCATGTAGCCCTATTATATATCCTTTTTCATTAAATGATTCTATTATTTCTACTTGATGGTCATTAACATGTTCATTATATTTTCCTAATCTTGGAACTGCTATTACTTTTTTTCCTTTTGTTATAGCTGTTATTATTGAGCCTACACCTCCATGTGTAATAATTACATCTGCTTTATCTACTAATTTTGCAAACTCGTCTTGTGGTACTTCATCTAGTATTTTCATATTAGGTGAATTAAATTTTGTATATCCACTTTGTACAACAACTTCTTCTTTTATTTTTCCATTATCTATATTTTTTTGAACTTCTTCTAATAATCTATGGAAACTATTATTCTGTGTTCCTAATGTTACTAATATCAATATATTGCACCTCCATATACAGCTTTTGGATATATTTTTAACAATTCTTCCCATTGCACAATAAATAAATCTGCTATTGGATAAACTAACCTTCCTGTTGCAGTTTTTCTATTTCTATTTGCAAATGTTTCTATATATATTATTTTACTTCCAAATATTTTTCCTAAATAACACATTGGTCCTGCTGTATGTGTTCCTGTTGTTACTATATATTGTGGTCTTAATTTAAAATATAAATATATTGTTTTAAAACATAAAAATGTATAAATAAAAATATATCTAAATAATTTTTGTCTTGTTCCATATGGTAAATACATTATTTTATCACCATATTTTTCTGTTAATTTTTCTGTTGATTTGTCTTTTTCTGTTATTATATGGTAATCATATTTTTCAAATAATGGTTGTAATTGTTGTAATTCATTAAAATGTCCACCTGTACTTGATATAAATAATACTCTTTTTTTCTTCATTTTTATCAAGACTCCTTTGTTCATTTAATTTTTTATTTTTGCTATTAATGCTTTTATTTTTATTCCTTGTTCTGAAAACATTTTTTCATGTTCTGTTTCTATGTTGTTTTCCCATATTGGTTCACTATGTAAATCATATGTTTTATTTATTATCTCAAAACCAGCTTCTTCAAAATATCCTAAACTTGCTCTAAATAAATCATCATCATCTGTTTTGAAGTAAATTTCTGCATCATTTGCTAAAAATTCTTTATATTTTTCTAATTGTCTTGTATGTGTTAATCTCTTTTTTCTGTGTTTTCCCTTTGGCCAAGGATTACAGAAATTTATATATATTCTTTTAATATTGTCTTCTTTAGATAGTATTAATCCTATTCTTTCTATGTCAAACCTTGTTAATAATACATTATTTATTTCTTTATCCGCTTCATTATATGTTTGTTCAACTGTTCTTTTTGCTAGTCCTAACATTGCATCAACTAAATCTATTGCAATATAATTTATTTCTGGATTTTGAAATGCTATTTGTGATATAAATTGTCCTTTTCCACAACCTAATTCTAAATGTATTGGATTTTCTTTATTGTTAAATTCTTGTATCCATTTTCCTTTTAATTCTTCTGGATTGTCTCTATAAAATTCACTTGCTTCTAGTTCTGGTCTTGCCCATGGTTTAAACCTTATTCTCATCTAACTTCTCCATTCTTACACAATATTTGTCATATACTTCTCTAACATTCTTTTTTGTAAGTGTTTTATCTATTCCTTGTTCACTTACTTGTGTAAATATTTCTAATAAAAATTTGTCTATTTGTGGATGTACTATTGATTTTTCTCTTTCTTTCATATAATACTTTATTTGTGTGTCTTGTCTCCAATCTTTGCCATTATATACAATTCCAGCTGCCATTTTGTCACATACCATTTCTGCTGCATATTTATATGGCATTATTATTGCCTTTTGTGGCAATGCCCAGTCTACCCAATATTCTGGATGATGTTTATTTCTTCCTTTGTGATGTAGCCATGCTTTTGAATATCCATTTTTCTGCTTACATACTATTATGGGGCTTTTTTTACCATTATAGTATTTTACGCTTTCAAAAAATTCTTCTGGTGAGAATTTTGACCAATCATGCATAAATCCTCTCCATGGTATTCCTACTTTACATGCTAATTTGAATACTACCCATTTGTGTTTTGATACTAGTTTTATATGTTTGAATATTTTTTCTACTATGTTCATTATTTTTTTCCCTTCTTTTTTTCCATGTGTTATTATATCAAGTTTTATCAAGATAGTCAATTTGTATTTGGACTTTTGCAATAAATTTGACTATTTATAAAAGATTTTGTAAAATAATTGCGGAGGCTAATATGTACTTAGAATATAAAGTTATAGATAATAAATATACAAATATAAATCAAATTTTAAAACAAGAATTCAAACTTTCAGCAAAATTAATGCACAAAGTAATTAGTAATAAATTTGTGTTATTAAACAATATTACAATAGATACACGTACAATACCTAACAATGGAGATATCATAAAAGTTGATTTGAATTATGAAGAAGAAAATGACAATATTGTTCCAACAAAAATGGAACTTAACATTTTATATGAAGATGATGGTCTATTAATTTTAAATAAGCCTGCTGGTATTGCAGTTCATCCATCTATTTTACATTTTTCAGATAGCTTATCAAATGGTGTTAGATTTTATTTTGATTCTATTAGTTTAAAAAAGAAAATTAGACCTGTTAATAGACTTGATTTAGACACCTCTGGAATTATAATTTTTGCCAAAAATGAATATGTTCAAGAATGTTTAATAAAACAAATGAATTCACATATATTAAAGAAAGAATATATAGCAATTGTTTCTGGAATTTTAAATGATAAATCTGGTACAATTAATCTTCCTATTTCTCGTAAAGATGGAAGTATTATCGAAAGATGTGTTTCTGAAGATGGCCAAACAGCAATTACAGACTATTCTGTTATTAAAGAATTAGATAATATGTCTGTTGTAAAATGTGTATTACAAACAGGTCGTACTCATCAAATAAGAGTTCATTTTAGTGCAATTGGTCATCCACTTATTGGTGATTTTTTGTATGGTTCTAAATCTGATTTTATCAATAGACAAGCATTACATAGTTATCATATTTCTTTCATTCATCCTATTTCAAATAAAATTATGAACATATATTGTGAATTACCTGACGACATGAAAAAAATCGACTAATTTAGTCGATTTTTTTTCTTCTACTTACAGCAAGACCATCTCCAACTTCAAGTATTTCAGTTTCAAGGTTTGGATCTTCTGTAACCTCTTTTATATATTCACGCAAATTTCTTACAGCTGTACGTTGTTTATGTTTATTATAATCACTCATAACATATCCTTTATATAATATATTATCAGCTAATATAACTCCATTAGATTTCAACATTCGTAAAGATTCTTTTAAGAAAAATGGATATTTTCCTTTTGCAGCATCTATAAATGCAACATCATATTGTTCATTTAAAGTTGGTAGAATTTCAACAGCATCACCTTCATAAATATTTATCTTATCTTCTAGTCCAACATTTTTTATATTTATTTTTGCTTCTGCAATTCTTTCTTCATCTCTTTCTATGGTATCAATTATTCCACCATCTTCAAGATATTCAGAAAAACACATTGCTGAATATCCAACAGCTGTCCCTATTTCTAATATTCTTTTTGGTTTTGCTTCCTTCAAAATTTTATCTACAACTTCTAATGTATCATCCATTATTATTGGAATATGCTCTTCCAATGCTTTTTGTTTTATTTTTTCTAATTCTTTTTTATTCATTTTATCTTGCCTCATCATAACTACTACCTTTTAAATCTTCTCTTTTTTGTTCTTCTTTTTGCATTTCTTCATTAATCCATTGAAGTATAACATTATTAGAAAAAGTATTTTCTCCATATATTTCAGCAATCATTTCATATGCTCTGTCTATTTTTCCAGTTTTTCTGAATTCATTCCATGCTATAGCTCTTGGTCCTAATTGTGGTTTTCTTATCTCTTTTTTATCTTTTGCAGTTTTTTCAATACTTATTAATTGTTTTTCACAAACAATTCTACTTCTTACACTTCCTTTTAAATAACCTTTTCTATTGCAATCTCTTTTTGACATAAAACTCCTTCCTTTCTCAACAAAAACAAAGACTAATTAGATAAATTTATTTCACCAAATCAGTCTTTGTTTTAATCATCTATTTATTTGCGTTTCTTGCTGCTCTTTCTCTTTCTTTATTGTCTAAGATTTTCTTTCTTAATCTTATTGATTTTGGTGTAACTTCTACTAATTCATCATCTTGGATAAATTCTATAGCTTTTTCAAGTGACATTTGAATTGGTGGTACTAATCTTAAAGCATCATCAGATCCTGAAGCTCTTGTATTTGTTAAATGTTTTTCTTTACATACATTTATTGCTAAATCTTCTCCTCTTGAATTTAATCCAACTATCATTCCTTCATATACATCAACACCAGGTCCTATGAATAATTCTCCTTTGTCTTGTGCATTATATAATCCATATGTTATTGATGTTCCATTTTCAAATGCTACAATTGTTCCTCTAACTCTTGCTACAACTTCTCCTTTATATGGTTCGTAGCAATCAAATATACTGTTCATAACTCCTTCACCTTTTGTATCTGTAAGGAACTCTGTTCTATATCCAATTAATCCCCTTGCTGGAATCTTGAATTCGATTTTTGTATGTCCTGCTTCAGCTGGTTCCATATTAACCATTTCAGCTTTTCTTCTTCCTAATTTTTCAATTACTGTTCCTACTGAATCATCTGGAATATTTACAACTAATCTTTCAATTGGTTCACATTTTACACCATCAATTTCTTTCATGATTACTTTTGGTCTAGATACTAATAATTCATATCCTTCTCTTCTCATTGTTTCTATTAATACTGATAAGTGTAATTCTCCTCTTCCTGATACTATAAATGAATCAGGTGATGCTGTTTCTTCAACTCTTAAGCTTACATTTCTGTCTAATTCTTTGAACAATCTATCTCTTAAATGTCTTGATGTTATGAATTGTCCTTCTCTTCCCGCAAATGGTCCATTGTTTACACTAAATGTCATAGATACTGTTGGTTCATCAATATCTACAAATGGTATTTTTTCTGGATTATTGAAATCACATATTGTATCTCCAATATGAATGTTTGGAAGTCCTGCAACTTCTATAATATCTCCAGCAGATGCTTCATCAACTTCTACTTTCTTTAATCCCATATGTGTATAAACTTTTGCTACTTTTCCTTGTGATATTTTATCATCTTTTTCACAAATGCTTACTGGCATACCAACTTTTATTGTTCCTCTTTCAAGTCTTCCTACTGCAATTCTTCCTACATAATCATCATAATCTATGTTTGATACTAACAATTGTGCAGGTCCTTCTACATCACAGTTTGGTGCTTTAATTGTGTTTATTATTGTTTCAAATAAACATGTTAAATCTCCATCTGGATCATCTAAATTTAATTTTGCTGTTCCATTTTTAGCTGATGCATATACTACTGGGAAGTCTAATTGATCATCATTTGCATCTAATTCTATGAATAATTCCATTACTTCATCTAATACTTTTTGTGGTTCTGCACCAGGTCTATCTATTTTGTTTATTACTACTATTGGTTTTAAATTCATTGCTAATGATTTTTTTAATACTTCTCTTGTTTGTGGCATTGCACCTTCAAATGCATCTACTAATAAAAGTACTCCATCAACTGTTTTTAAAACTCTTTCTACTTCTCCTCCAAAATCAGCATGTCCAGGAGTATCAACTATATTGATTTTTACTCCATTAAACATAACTGCTGTATTTTTAGCTAATATTGTAATTCCTCTTTCTTTTTCTTGGTCATTTGAGTCCATTACTCTTTCTGCTACTTGTTCATTATCTCTAAATACATGACTTTGTCTTAATAATGCATCTACTAATGTTGTTTTTCCATGGTCAACGTGTGCTATAATTGCTATATTTCTTATATTTTTGTTATTCATTTTTATTTCCTTCCTTTTATTACTTTGATTTTTGCACTATTCGTGTTTTGGTTTTATTAACATTTTTATTTTTCTTTACTTAATTTAATTATCTCTTCCATTATTTCTTCTGTTATTTTATCAAGTTCTTCTTTATCATTTTTATCCCTATTACTAAAGTCCATTGGTTTTCCATATCTAATTGTCATTTGTTTAAATGGCTTTTCTCCTCCACTTATTCCTACTGGAATAACTTTGGCTCCAGTTCTAACAGCAAAAAATGCAGCACCATCTTTTACCTTTTCCCCTTTTTCTAGCCCATTTCTTGTTCCTTCTGGAAACAATGCTATACTTTCACCATTTTTTAACGCTTTTAATGTTGTTTTTATAGCTGATAAATCTTTTGAATCTCTTTTTACATATATTCCATCAAATACAACTCCAAGAAATGCAAAAAATTTGTTTTTTCGTAATTCTTCTTTTGCTAAAAATCTTACATGTCTTTTAGCTGTTACTACTATTAATGGTGGGTCTTTATATGTCCTATGATTTCCACAATATATTAATGGCTCTTTTTTATTCTTTGGAATGTTTTCCTGTCCAATAACTTTTACTCTATATATTACTACAAAATACAGCTTTATAGCAAATCTTACTATTATTCTAATTATCTGTTTAAAAAATAATTTAATTTTCTTCATTTTCTTTTTCTGGGACATAGACATTTTTTGCTACTACTTCTAATGATACAACATTCATTGATGTTAATTTATCTATTTCCTTTTTTGCCCTTTCTTTAAATTCTCTTAAAACATCTTTTACTTTACAACCATATATTATTGTTACTTCCATATAGATACTCGGTCCTTCTGCAGAACTTGTTACTCTTGTTCTTTGAACTTTATATATTTCTGGAATTTTTCTTGCAACATTTTCCATTATTTGTCTAAATACTGTATCAGATATTGTGAATTTCCCCATATAGCTAAATGTTGGTCTTATTATTGTTTTCTCTGATATATATGGTTTTTCTCCAATTCCCTTTGATTTGAAAATTTGTAATGGATCTAATAAATATCCTGAGAAATCTTTTTTCAGTTCAAATGTTGGTACTGGTATTACATGTTTTCCTTCTGTTTCTCTAATATGTCTCGCTGTTTTCATTTCTTCTTCTGTTGCAACTTCATTTATATATGTTGTTTTTGATATTTGTGGTAAGCCTAAATTTTCGGCTATTTTTGCTACCATTCCATCAGATGTTCCTAATATTAGTATTTTTTCTGGTTTATATTTTTTTAGTGCTTTTACTATTTGATTTTGTTCATCTTTACTTAAAAATAGTGCATGTTTTACTGTTTCAATCTTTGTAGGTGCTTTTTTAGCTGACAACCCCGCAACAATTTCATTATCTTTTATAAGTAAACCATCATCTATTATAAAATTTATGTCATTTTCACTTGCAACCATTTGGGCTCTATAACTTTTTCCTGTTCCAGATGGTCCTACAAATGCATATACTTTGATTTTTTCAAATCCCATATTTTTTCCTCTATTTTAATTTTTATCTTTTTAGTAAAACAAAAGTGGATTATTTTGTCCACCTTATTTACACGATAAAGACACGATTGTACGTGTCTTTAGTTTTAAATCTTTTCAGGAACTTCTTCCTCTTTAACTTCTGCTATTTTTATATCTCTAACATGTTCAATTTTTTCCCATGTTGTTTCTCTTTTAAATAAGCATTTTAAATTTATTATTACCCATGTTCCCATAAATGCCGGATAGCATAATAGTCCCTTTATCATAGGTTTTATTGGTTTCTTCTCTAATACCATTACAAATAATGCTGTAAATATTGGGAATAATAATGTTGGAATTAGATAGTTTAAAATGTTTACTATAAATAACCATGTTGTCATTGCTTTACTTACATACATTATACAGTTTATTAGTATTAATCCAAATGTTACTACTAATATTGGCGTTGTTCCTGCTATATATAGCAATCCGTCAAAATTCATTAATGTTTTATGTTCTTTTACTGCTTTATATAATTGACCTGTATATGTTTTTAAACATTGCATATGTCCTACTGTCCATCTGCTTCTTTGTGACCATGATTGTTTGAATGATGTTGGTTGTTCATCATATACTATTGCATCTGTTGCCCAACCTAATTTTCTTCCTTGAATTATTTGTTTTAATGAAAATTCAATGTCTTCTGTTAATGTTTGTGTTTCCCATCCATTTGGTTTTACTACATCAAATTTTACCATAAATCCTGTTCCATTTAGTAATGGTGATAATCCTATATTATATCTTGCTAAATGGTACATTCTGTGCATTGTCCAATAAAACAATGCATATCCTGCTGTTATCCAATTGTCTGTTGGATTTTTTATGTCTCTATATCCTTGAACAACTTCTTCTCCTTGACATAGTTTTTTGTTCATATTTTTTATAAAGTTTTTATCAACAATGTTGTCTGCATCAAATACAAAGAATGCATCATAATCTGCATTTTCTGCTATTTTTTGTTTTAAAAACCATTGTAATGCATATCCTTTTGTTTTATGTGCATTATCAAATCTTTCATATACTATTGCTCCTGCTTTTCTTGCAACTTCTGCTGTTTTATCTGTACAGTTATCTGCAATAACATATATATCATATAAGTTTTTATCATATGTTTGATTTTTTAAGCTTTCTATTAAATTGGCTACGACCATTTCTTCATTATGTGCTGGTATTATTGCCATAAATTTGTGATTTTTATTTACTAAATATGGTTTATCTTTTAATTTAACTAATGCACACAAACTTATTACAAATTGATAACACCAAAATGCTGTTAACACCCATATAAGTGCTTGCTTTAGTATATATAAATATTCCATTTTTTAACCTCTCTTTTTTCTTATATTATATATTTTTTCTTTATATTTACTATATTGTATTTTTTTGCCTTTTATATTATACTATGTTTATTATTATTTTGCAATAATTTTAATAAAATTTTTACCATTTTTGCTTTTTATGTAAATTGTTTTTGAAGTATTTTTCTTATATATTCTTTTATTTCACCATCTTCAGCATTTTCAAAGAAGTATTTTTTAAATTGATTTCTATTTACTGTTTGGTATAAAAATTCTTGATCTATTTCTTTCAATATTGTCATCATATCTTTATGTGTTATCTTTTTTACTTCATCTAATATTTTTTTATTTGCTTGTTCTGGAACAACTCTTTCTTTTGGATATCCTCCTCCAAAATCTGATTCAAATAATTTTTCAAATATGTATGTTAATGTTAATTCACTTCCCCAACCAAATCCTTTTGCATAACCTATTGCTACTGCATTTCCAGCATTTATTTGGCTAAATAAATATGCATCTGTTGGATCTTCTATATGTCCACATAATACATTTGGAAAACTATTTAATGCAAGCATTGCACCTTCTCCTGTTCCACAACCTGTTATTATGAAATCTACAGCTTTAGAGTTTATTAATATTGCCGATAATAATCCTGCTTGCACATATGTTAAATTCTCTTCATCTGGATTTTCCATTCCATAATTATATATTTCATATCCTTTTTTATCTGCTATTGGTTTTAATGCATCATATATTATTTTATTTTTTGTTACTTGACTATTTTCATTTATTATTGCTATTTTCATTCTTATCATTCCTTTTCTATAAAATTTATGGGTATATTTTATTTCTTTTTTTATTTTTTTTCAATAGTTTTTTTAATTATTAATAGATTGTTAATTTTTATATATTATATAAAAATATGCCTAACAAAAATATAAATTATATTTCTGTTAGACACTTTTAATAATATTATTTAATTGATAGATCTGTATCTTTTTTATTTTTTATTATAATGATTATTATTAAAAATATTATAATAACTATTCCTGCTATCACTCCTATAACAATTTTTGGATTTGTTGTACTTTCTTGATTATTTGTAGCTTGACTTATTATATTTGAAGAACTAGTTTCCTTATTATTTGTATTAGCCCCAATTGTTACTTTTCCTAGATAATTTCCCTTAGTTTCTTCATTCCATACATTTTTATTAACTAATTTTATATAATAATTAGAATTGTCTTTTAATGATTCATATGGTTCTCCTATACTTAAATATACATTATATTCTCCATCTTTCATATCATCTGGTAATTTTTCATTAATTTGTAATACATAATTTCCATCTTTTAATTGCTTTCTAATATCTATATTGGTTTCAATTTTATATGTATTACTTGTATTTTTATATATTAAAGTAATTGTTTTTTCTTTTAAAATGTTTCCAAAACCTATATTTTCTAGATTTATTAAAACTTCAGCATTTTTTCCAGCTTCTGTACCATTAAATTTCACATTTGTTAATAATAATCTATATCCTAAATGATTTTGAATATACACATATCCACTTTTTCTATTATATATTTCTTCTGTTCCTGTATATAATGTTCCTTTCCATTTTTCTATAACATTTTCATCAGCATTTTTATTCAAATATGTACAATGTCTTATAAACATATCTTTTATAGCATTTTCTAAATCATTATAATTACTTTTCCAATTTTTTGCCTCTCCTCCAAAGATGGTATATTTTGTTTGTAATCCTTGCCAATTTATACTTTCAGTTCTTTCTAATTTATTATATGTGTCTGAATCAGTTTCTGATTCTAAATATCCACTATTATATAGCCCGAATCTTGATATTATATCTGTTGAAAATGCATTGCTTTCAGTTACTGTATTTTTACTTGATAAATAGTCTGTTATATATGTTGGCTTTCTAAAACTTATTTGTATTTCTTCTGGAACTATTTCTAATAATTTTTCTATTATTTTATTTTTTTCTGTCATATATTTATCATACTTTCCATTTATCCATTCTCCATTTGTTCCTAAAAAGCCTGCTTCTACAACAAATATTATATCTTTATTAGTAGTATATATTTCTTTTAGATCATCCATATGTTGTAAAATTATATTAAATTCTGGTTCAGAATTAGTTTGTCCTACACTATCATATACAACACGAAAAATTACTTTATATCCATTTTTTCGAATTATAGAAAAATATTTATTTATTTCTGTTATTTTGTTTTTGGAAATATTATTTTCTTGTACATAATTTTTCAAATTTAATTCTAATAAAATTAATGAAACTTCTTTATCATTTTCATTAATTTCGTCAACTTTTTTTTCAAAGTCATCAAAGTTTTCTTCTTCATTTTGTAATTCTACTTGTACCAATTTGTATAATCCTCTATCAGGATTTTTCACTATTGATATATCTTCTTCTGTTATATCTGCATATACTGCTGTTGTTCCTATAAAAAATATTAAAATTAATATAATATTAAATACTGCTAATATCTTTTTCATATTTCCTCCTATTTGTTATGTTTTTTTTGATATTTTATAATTATTATTAATATAATTATTAAAATAATTGTTATCACTACTAATGATACAATCATTTTTAAATATTCAATATTTTCAAAGTTAAATTTAAGGTTATTCTTACTATTAGAATTAATAAAAACCTCACCGATATAATTTCCTTTTATTTCTTCATTCCAAATCCCTTTATTAACTAATTTTATATAATAATTAGAATTATTTTTTAACGATTCATATGGTTCACAAATACTTAAATAAACTTTATATTTTCCTTCTTTCATATTAGCTGGCAATTTATCATCTATATTTATTATATATTCACTATTTTGTATTTGTTTTCTTATATCTATATTTGTTTCTATTTTATAAGTACTTTTCTCATTAACATATATTAATTTTATTTTCTTGCTTTTTATTATATTTCCAAATCCCACATTATTTATTACTATATTTACATTAGCACTTTCACTAGCTTGCTGACCTTTTATACTACATTCTTGTAATAGTAATCTATATCCTAAATGGTTTTGAATGTATGTCATACCATCTACTCCAATATAATTAGGATCTTTACCTGTATATTTAGTATTTTTCCATTTTTCTTTTACTTCTCTATCATATGTTCTATTTAAGTAATTACAATGTCTAATTTTCATATCTTCTATTGCATTACTTAAATCATTATATATACTATTTTTATTTTGTGCTTCTCCTCCAAATGCAGTGTATTTTGTTTGAGCACTTTGCCATTTTAAACTTTCTGTTCTTTCGTTTTTCTCAAATGTTCCTAAATCTGTTTCAGATGCAAGATATCCATCATTATGCAAACCAAGTCTTGCAATTTTTTCGCTTGAAAAAGCATTCATTTCTGATATAGTAGTTTTATTTCCAATATAGTCAATTATAAATTGTGGCTTTCTTAAATTTATTTGTATTTCCTCTGGAATAATTTCTAAAAGTTTTTCTATTATTTTATTTTTCTTTTCTAAATCTTTATCATACCTTCCATCATGCCATTCTCCATATGAGCCCAAGTAACCTGCTTCTACAACAAATATTATATCTTTATTTGATACATATATATCTTTTAATTGTTCTATTTGTTTTAAAAGCATATCAAATTCTGGTTCAGGATTTTTAGTTCCTTCACTATCATAAACCACTCGAAATATAACTTTATATCCATGTTCTCTCATTATAGAAAAATATTTATCTATATCATTTATTTTTATCTTATTTATTTCTGTTTTTTGGGTATAGTTTTTCAAATTTAATTGAAATGATATTATTGAAATATCAGGATATTCATTTTCCACTGATATTATTTGTTTTTCAAATTTTGTATAATCTTCATCTCCCTGTTGCAATTCTACTTGTATCAATTTATAAAAACCTCTATCAGGATTTCTTACTATTGACGTATCTTCTTCTGTTATTTCATTAGCAAATGATGCTAATGGTATTACTACTATTAGCATCACAAGTGCAACTACTTTTTGTAGTCGTTTCATATTTTTCTCCTTTTATTTAAAATACTTATTTAATATATCAGTTGATAGTCCTGTTTTATCAAATGAATTACAATGTGCATATGTTCTTTGATTTTCTGGTATCTGACTTGCATTTGCTCTTTCCCATATTTTTGGACCTGTTTTTAAATTATAACATTCATAAAATGTCCTATCAAAGTTAATAGTATTATGTGTACTATCAAACAATTCATATGGTACATTTTCTAATTTTGTACAGTGTTCAAATGTTTTTTTTAAATTATTGGATTGTTTGTTATTAGCAAATAAGTTTGTTGGTATTGTCATTAAATTTTTACAATATGCAAATGTTTTCTCAAAATTTGTTGCATTTGGTGCATTTTCAAATAATTCTTCTGGTATAGAAGTTAATTTTTCACACCTATCAAATGTTCCCTCAAATGATACTACATTTTCATTCACATATCTAAATAAAAAGCTTGGAATTACTTCCAAATTCTTACATCCTGAAAACAAATGTGCAAAAGAATTATCTTCACATTTTATAAATGTTTTTTTCATTGGTTCTGCAATTTCAACTAAATTTTCAGCATCTTCAAATCCATATTCTTCTGCTTCAACAGCTCCCCATGATACTATTTTTATTAACTTTTTTAATAATTCTGGATATGTACTAGAATAAGCATTAGCTGCTAAAGCAAAATACGCACATTTTCCTGATATACTTATATTATAATCTCCTGCTTGGGTATATGTATGTTCAGGTCTTTGGGCTGTCGAATTTTTTCCTCCTACATGTTCTTTCTCAGAACCATCACCCCAATCTATTGTACAATCATAATTTCCTTGAAACCATTGATCTATTATAAATGGCAAAACTATTTTATCATTAGCATTTACTCTCCATGTTGTTATAAAATTTTTATTTACATTTAATGCTGTTTCTGCTTTAGTCACTTCTTCACCTTTATTATTTATATAAACGACTTTATTTCCATCAAGAATGTACCTTTCTTTGTCTTCATTTCCTTTTCCAAATTTACTACTACTTCCTAGAACAGCACTTGCATCAACATAATCATAATTTTCATTTTTATTTTCAATTATGTATCCTTTATCTATTAATACTTTCATTTTATCAACATTTACATCATCCATAAATGATTCACTAATTGCCAAATTAATTTTTTCTACTATACTCCCAAGTTCATTTTGTAATCTAGCATTTTCAGCATTTTTTGAAATACCACTATTTCCTGTAAGTGCTGATATTGAAACTCCCGCTAAAATTAACATTACTATAATTGTAACTGCAAGTGCAATCAATGTTACACCTTCTTGTTTTTATTTTTTCCTTTTTATTTTATATCTAATCCAATTAATTGTCAATAAAAAAAATCTAAAATACAAAAATGTATTTTAGATTCTTTTTGGTGGACAGAGATGGATTCGAACCATCGTACTCATATGAGAACAGATTTACAGTCTGCCGCCTTTAGCCACTCGGCCATCTGTCCGAAGATTATATGCACTTTTTCAATGCTTTCTTATTATACTATTCGATTTTCTCTTTGTCAATACTTTTTTTATATTTTTTCACAAAAATTAATTAAGCAGGAGAAATTAATTATTCCTCCTGCTCTAGTCAAACTTCTTTATTCATATTTTGCCCAAACTTCACATGTACAGCTTCCGTCTACAGCTCCCATTACAAGCATAATTGTTTTGCCTGTTGTATTCGTAAATTTGAAGTCAATATTTCCAAAGGAAACTGTTGCCTCATCTTCACGACTTGCATAACTAACAGGAAGAGAATGTTGTCTTGCATTGGTTTTAATTCCTGCAGATTTTACAGCCATATTTACAGTTGTAGAAACCTGGCATACACCACCACCAATGCCTTTTGTCTTTTTTCCATTGTTGTAGACTGTTGCATCTTTATAACCTTTGTCATATGTGCATTTGCCTACAGTATCCCAAAAAGAAAATTTTTCATTGGGTTGCAAGATTTTGCCATTGATATAGCTAGATGCGATGTTAATGTTAATATCTCTGTTAGTATTAGCCCCAGCTTTAGTTGTAGAAGTACTCAAGAGATACCATTCTCCATCCTCTTCTGTTTCAAAGATATATTTTTGGGCAACATATCCTTCAAGTTCTCCAACTCTTACTTTAATCCGGGTGCCATACTCATCTTGGTTTTCTACCTCGCTTCCAACAATAAAATTAACTTTCGTTCCTTGAGAAAAACTTGCAATTTTTGCAGTTTCTCTGGTAGGACCTTCTCTAAGAATAACATTATTTGCATTAATAACACCTACACCAATGATTTCCTCTGCATCTTCACTAGTAGAACTAGCTACTTCTGTTTCAGAAGACGGACATTCTGCAATTACACTAAAGCAAAACATGCTCAATACAATTGCAACCATGAAAATGCTCACAAACCGTTTAACCATATTTATAAACCTCCTTATGGTTTTATGCCTCTTATTATATCACTAAATTTTAGTTATATCAACATTTTTATGTAAATTCATATTTTTATAAGCTTTTTTATAGCTTTTTTCTGTTCAGCATTAAATAACTCTTCAATATCTTCTCTATCATTTTTCATTATATTATATACTAAATTATATAATTCTTTATATTTTTCTTGCATTTTTTCACTTATACTACCTAATAGTTCAATATCATTATGGGCTGTTATTAATGTTTTTGCTAAATAATAATTATTATATTTTTTTAATTCTTTTATATTTTCTTTTGTATATAAATATCTTTGAATTATTATCTCAGTATAGTCTAAAATAGTGCTTTCTGTAACATTATTTACTAAGCTGTCAGATCTTTTCAAATAATAATACTCAGGCTCTGATGTAACTACTATTTTATTACATTTTTCAAACACATAAAATGTTGTTCCTATATCTTCATATTTTTTTCTAATTGGATATTTTATTTCATCAAATAATTCTTTTTCGTATAACTTATTCCATGCATAGCTTTGAATATTTTTATCTAATAATACTTCTTTTAAAATATCTAATCTACTATATTCTCTTATTCCATTTTCTTTATTTCTTATACATTCATTTCCATCAATTACATCATATAAATTACATATACTCACATCTGCATCATATTTTTTTATTAAATTTAATAAAATTTCATACATATCTTCTTTAATATAATCATCACTATCAACAAATCCTATATATCTTCCTTTGGCTTTGCTTATTCCAACATTTCTAGCATCTGATAATCCACCATTAGCTTTATGTATTACTTCAATTCTTGAATCTTTTTTTGCATATTCATCACAAATTTTACCACAATTGTCTGGTGAACCATCATCTACTAAAATGATTTGTAAATTAGTATATGTTTGTTTTAAAACACTTTCTATACATTTTTCTAAATATTTTTCTACTTTATAAACTGGTATTATTATTGATATTAAATCATTTTTCATACTTTTGTATCTCCTCTAAAATCTTATTTGTTTAAATAATTTATATCTGCTAATCTTATTATTTTAAACTTATCATTTTTAAATTCTAATTCATTTATTGCAACATTATACTGACAAAATTTTTCTCTTTCATATCTGAATTTTATATTTTCTATTTTTCTTAAAAATGCTTCTATTGCAACTCCATGTGAACTTATCAATATTGTTTTTCCTTCATTTTCTTTTACAATTTTAAAAATATAATTATACATTCTCTTAGCTGTTTCTTCCATGCTTTCTTGTCCAGGAATTCCAACTATTTCATTTATTTCATTTTGTGTTTGTTTTATTTCTGGTTGTATTTTGTTTACATCTTCCCATTTCCAACCATCATATATTCCAAAATACATTTCACATAACTCATTTGATTCTTCTATATTTATATTTTGCTTTCTAGCTATTGGTTCAATTGTTTTTACTGCTCTTCCAGATGTACTAGAATATATTTTGTCAAATTTTATGTTTTCCAATTCTTTAGCCAATTTTTGAATTAAAATTTTTCCCCTTTCTGTTATTTCATAATCTTTTCTTCCAGTTAATCTTTTTTCAACATTTCCTATAGTTTCTGTATGTCTAACTATAAATAATCTTGTTTTCATATTATTTTCCTTTATTTTAATAATTTTAGTGTTTCTTCTTTAATTTGTTCAAATTGTTCTAATGCAAATTTATTATCATATTTTTCAAATTCATTTGACATTAAATATTTTATATTTTCTTCTATTTCCTCAACATTATCTACATATTTTATATATCCTAAATGTTCTAATGTCTCACTACATGATTTTATTTTATGATTATAATTTCCTAAGGCTATACAAGGTGTACTTGTTATTGCTGCAAATATCATTCCATGTAATCTATCTGTAATTACCAATTGACATTTTCTATATTTTTTTAACATTTCTTCTATTTTTTCTTCTCTATATTTTGATAAAATTCCAGGTCCTTTTGCAGTATCATCATATACTATATCTTTAAAATATTTTAGAGTTGTTTGTTCTATTTGTCTGATTTTTTCATCATCTAAATTTGCTTCTATATCACTTCTTAAAATTAATAATGCTCCATCTCTTTTTTCATCAATACCATTTCTATTTAAATATGTTACAATATCTGGTGTTTTGATTATATTATTTTCAGCAAATTCTTTTTTCATTGTTTGATATGATACTTCTTCTCTTGCTACCATAACTAATTTATTATGATTTGCATATATTTCTCTACTCTTAGCAAGTTCTTTTCTTCCTTTTTCTGTATTGCTAAAGTGCATCGTTTGAGGAAAAAATATTATTATATTATTTGGAAATAATTGTACTACTTTTCTTCTTGCTTCTTCTACATATAGATATTCATCTCCTAAATTTCCTCCTCCGTGTAAAAATAATATATCTTCTGGATGAATGTGTTTTTCTACTTTTTCTAAACATTTTTCTGCTGTTTCTTCTGATACTTCATAATATTGGTATTCTTTGAAATTATCTTCTATATATTCTCTTTCTGCTAATACAATTGCATGATCTCCTAAATTATTGTGATGTGGTACTCCTATTAATACTGCTTTTTTCATATTATTTCTCCTTTTTTCGACATTTTTCTTCAATTCACTTTATCTAGTATATCATAGAATTTACATAATTTCAATTGTATCGTAAATTTTTTGTCAACCAATCATATATTAACCTATTTTTCAAAAAAATTCTTATATTATAAAATTAAATTTTATAATATAAGAATCTCTCTTGCTAATCTTCTTCATTTAATACATCTATAAATTTATAATTTCTTTTTGGTAGTACTTTTGTTTTTCTATTTTCTCTTAAAGCCTCTATTATATTTTCAACTCTTAATGGAATACTGTCACTTTCATTTTTCAAGAAACTTAATAAATATTTTCTATCTTCTTCTGGTGTTATTTCATACAAGTCTGTTACTTCTGCTACCATTCTATACCAATCTGAACATTTTTTTACTGTTGGCTTTGTCATAACACTTCCTTCACGATTTCTGTGATATTTGAATATTGCAAATTCACCATATGTAGTTACTTTTGATAAAATATTGCTTTTTATTGAAAATAACTCATCTTCGTAATACATTCCTTCTTTAAATCTAATATTATTATTTCTTAAAAATTCTACATTCCAAACCTTACTTGAAACTGAAAAGCTTTCATCACAAATTAGTCTTGCTTCTCTTGTTGAATTTTCTTTATTTGAAATTCTATAATAATTTTCTGTATGTCCTACATTTTCATACCCAAAATAAATAATATCATATTTATTCTCTTTTATATGTTCATCAATTTCTTTTAATGTTTCATTACTATATAATTCATCATCACCATCTAAAAATAATAAATACTCTCCTTGTGCATTTTCTATAGCAATGTTTCTTGATGCTGCGGCTGTTCCAGAATTTTTCTTTGTTTGTAATATTTTTGCATTTTGTCCTACTACTTGTTTGATTACTTCCACAGTTGAATCTGTAGAGCAATCATCTATTACTAGCAATTCATAATTTTTAAATGTTTGATTTAACACACTATCTATTGCTCTTTTTACATAGTTTTCTATATTATAAGCACTAATAGCAACTGTAAATCTTACTTTTTCCATTACCTCACATTCCTTTCATGACGTTTATTAAACGTCTTTGTAATTATACCATTTTTTACATTCTTTGTCAAACTGCAAACTCTATACTTTTCTTAATATTTGCTTAATTTAGACTTTTTTCGACAAAATTTTACCCAAACGAAAAAGACACATTATTGTCTCTATTATATTAGACAATTTATGTGCCTATTTTGTTTCACTTTTTTGAAAATTTTTTACATATTTTTTTCAACTAAAGGTAATACTTGTTTCTTTCTTGAAACAACACCTGACATTTCTGCTAAGTTATCTTTTATTTCATAAGTTTTTGAAACAGCATCTGTTCTATTTCCTAGCACTATTGCTGTTGAATTACTGTTTACTATATCTGTAATAACAAATACAAATAAACATAGTCCTTTTTCTTCAATTTCTTTATTAATTTCAGCTTCAATTTTTTCTTTTCTTTTTAATACATCTGGAATACTAACTGTATTTACTTGTGCAATTATGTATTTTACATCTTCCTTTTCCATTGTTTTTGCATCTAAATTTATTAATTCTTTTTCTGTATATTTATCAAGATTTGTTCCTGCTTTTAACATATCTAAACCATATTTGCTTAAATCTACACCAGCAATATTTACAAGTTCTGCAACAGCTTTTTTGTCTTTATCTGTTGTTGTAGGTGATTTTAATAATAATGTATCAGATATTATTGCACTTAACATTAGCCCAGCAATTTGTGGTTCTATTTTTATATTGTTTGTATTATATAATTCAAATAATACTGTTGAAGTACATCCTACTGGTTGAGCATAATAGAATAATGGTTCTGAAGTTTTAAAATTGTTTATTCTATGATGATCTACAACTGCTTCTATTTTTGCTTTTTCTATTCCTTCTACTGATTGTGTAAATTCATTATGATCTACTAATATTACTTTTTGTCCTTCTTCTACTTTTTCAATTAATTTTGGTTCTTCTACTTTAAAATAGTTTAGTGCATATTTTGTTTCTTCATTTAAATTTCCTAATCTACAAGAAATTACTTCTTCTCCTCTTATTTTAGTTTGTAAATCTGCCATTACTAGGCTTGAGCATATTGCATCTGTGTCTGGATTTTTGTGTCCAAATACTAATATTTTTTCCATTTTTATTCTTCCTTTCTATTATTTATTTTGAGCTCTTTTTAAAATTTTTTCTAATTCTTCTTTATTAAATTGATATGTTTTATTACAGAATTGACATTTTATTTCTGCTTTTTCGTCTTCTTCAATTAATTCTTTTAATTGTTTTTCTCCTAATGTTACTAAACTTCCTGCAAACTTTTCTTTGCTACATCCACAATTATATTTTGGTTCTATAGATGCATCTATTACTTTTACATCTTTATCACCTGTTATTTTTTGTGCAATTTCTTTTAAGGTTAAATTTTGATCTAACATTTTTGACATTGCACCTGCTTCAAAAATTGATTTTTCTATTTTTGAAATTTCTTCATCTGTTGCGTCTGGCATTGGTGATATTATATATCCTCCACTTGCTCTAACTCCATTTTTATCAACTAAAACTCCTAATGCAACTGCTGTTTGTTTTTGTTCTGATGTTTCAAAATAGTTTGCAAAATCTTCTGCTATTTCTCCTGATGTAAGTGGGCTTATTCCTATATATGGTTCTTTTAATCCAATATCTTTTATTACATTAATAAATCCTTGATTTCCAACAGCTCCACCAACATCAAGTTTTCCAAATTCATTTAATGGTAAATCTGCATGTGGATTTGTTATACATGCTTTTACATTTGGTATATTATCAGATACTGCTACAATCTTTCCTATTGGTCCATTTCCTTTTATTTGTATTGTTAATTTATCTGTTTTATTTTTCATTTCTGAGCCAATTAATGCTGTTATTGTTAACACTCTTCCCATTGCAGCTGTTGATAATGGGCTTAAATCATGTAATTTTCTTGCTTCTTCTACTAAATTTGTTGTTGAACAACAAACTACTGATATTTTTCCATTATATGCTAAAAATTTTATAATTTGGTCTTTCATTTTTCCTCCTGATTTTTTTCTACCTTTCCTTCAATCTTAGGTCTTGCTTCTTGCTCTTGAATAAAGTTTCTATATCCCATTGCTATTGCTGCTATTATTAATAGTAGAAATGATAATGCTTTCCATATTCCACTATCAAATAATATTATCGCAAACATTCCAAGAGATGCACTTAAACCATATAATATAAGTACTGCTTGTTTTGGTGTAAATCCTTTTTCAACCAATCTATGATGTAGATGTCCTTTATCTGGTTTAAATACAGCTTTTATTGATTTTCCTTTTACAATTCTTCTTACTATAGCAAATAATACATCAAATATTGGTAATCCTAATACAATTACTGGTAATACAATTACTGCTAATGTATATGTTTTGGCTATTCCCAAAATTGATACTATTGCTAACATAAATCCTAAGAAGTTTGAACCTGTATCACCTATAAATGTTTTTGCTGGTGAAAAATTATATGGTAAAAATCCTACTAATGCTCCTGACATTGCTGTTACTATTACAGTTGCTATCATTGGTGAATCATTTAATACAAATATTATTAATAATGATATACATGATATTAATGATATCCCTGATGATAATCCATCTAATCCATCTATCAAATTAATTGCATTTGTTACTCCAACAATCCATATAATAGTTACAATTATTGAAAATGTTTCATTAAATCCTATTTTATATAGAAATGGTATATCTAAATGTTCTATTTTAGTTCCAAATGCTACAACAATTATTGCTGCAATTGTTTGTCCTAGTAATTCTTGCCATGGTTTTAATGTTTTTATATCATCTAATGTTCCTGTAATTGCAATTACTATTACTCCTAATAATACTCCAAGTAGTTTTTTTCCATATTGTTGCGTTGAAAATAAATCTAAACTTCCTTCTATTGACATTACTGCAATTAAATATATCATTGATACTAATACACCTAAAATCACAGCAGGTCCTCCAAATTTTGGCATTGCTTTTGTATGCATTCTTCTTTTGTCTTTTGGTACATCTACTGCTCCAATTTTATTAGCTATTTTTATGGTATATGGTGTCGCTACAAATGATACTATAAATGCTAATAAAAAGGCAATTGCTATATTTCCCCACATTTAGTATTCCCCCATTATTTCATATTTTCTGTTTCTATTTCATCTATCATTTGTATTCTTTCTTGATGTCTTCCGCCTTCAAATTCTGTTGCTAACCACATTCTTACTATTCTTATGGCTTGGTCTGTCTCTATGTAATCTGCTCCTAATGCTAAAATGTTACTATTATTATGCATTTTTGAATATTTTGCTTCTTCTTCATTGTCACATTTTGCACATCTTATCCCTTTAAATTTGTTTGCAACAATACTCATTCCTATTCCAGAACGACATATTAATATTCCTTTATCACATTGTTTATTTTGTATCTCTAATGCTACTGTTTTGGCTATTTCAGGATAATCTGCTCTATCTTTTGAAAATGTTCCACAATCTTCATATTCTATTTCTTTTTCTTCTAAATATCTTTTTATTTCTTCTTTTAATTTATAACCTCCATGGTCACTACCAATTGCTATCATAAACCCTCACCTTTCTTTATTTATGATTTGATAAATTCTTTATTAATATATCATATTCTCGTATAAAGTGCAACAATTTTCAAAAAAATCCTTTTTTGCTATTGTCAAATTAAATTTTGTATGTTATAATTGTATGCGTTATAGTTATTTTACTAAGAGGAGGTGCATTTTAAATGCCAAATATTAAATCAGCAAAAAAGAGAGTTAAGATTATTGAAAAGAAAACATTAACAAATAATATGATTAAGAGTGCATATAAATCAGCTGTTAAGAAATTTGAGCAAGCTGTTGCTGCTGGAAATAAAGCAGAAGCTACAACTTTAATGGCTGAAGCTACAAAGAAAGTTGATCAAGCTTGTACAAAAGGTGTTATCGTAAAAAACACAGCTGCTAGAAAAAAATCTAGTATGTCAAAAAAATTAAATGCTATGGCATAGTTAAAATATAAGATAAAATGAAAAGATTTTATCTTATATTTTTTTATACATAAAAAGAGGCTCGTTTTCTTAACAAACCTCTCTTTTTTATTTTCTTTCTAAGTTATCTAAATTATCTAGTGCTTTTCCTGTTCCTAAAGCTACACATGATACAGCATCATCTGCAATCATTACATTTATTCCTGTTTTTTCTTGTAATAATCTATCTAATCCATCAATTAAACAGCCTCCGCCAGTCATATATATTCCTCTATCACTTATATCTGCTGATAATTCTGGTGGTGTTTTTTCTAAAACAGAATGAACTGCTTCTACAATTTGCATTGCTGGTTCTATTAATGCTTCTAACATTTCACTTGAATGTACTATAATATTTTTAGGTAAACCTGTTGTTAAGTCTCTACCTCTTATTTCCATTTGTGAGTCTTGAATCTTAGGATAAACACAACCTATATTTATTTTTAAATCTTCTGCTGTTCTTTCACCTATCATTACATTATGTTTTTTCTTTATATATTTTACTATTGATTCATCAAATTTATCACCTGCAACTTTTAATGATGTACTCTCAACAGATCCTCCAAGAGAAATTACAGCTATATCTGTTGTTCCTCCTCCAATATCTACAATCATATTTCCACAAGGTTTTGCAATGTCTAATCCTGCACCAATTGCAGCTGCTATTGGTTCTTCTATTAAAAATACTTTTCGTGCACCAGCTTGCATTGCAGCATCTATAACTGCTTTCTTTTCTACTTCTGTTACTCTTGATGGTATACAAATCATAGTTCTTGGTGCAAATATCGTTTTTCCTTTTACTTTATTTATAAAATATTTCAGCATTTTTTCAGTAACTGTATAATCTGATATTACACCTTCTCTTAGTGGTCTTGTTGCAACTATATTTCCTGGTGTTCTTCCTAACATTCTTCTTGCCTCTTGACCTACGGCTAACACTTCTTTTGTGTTATTGTCAACAGCCACTACTGATGGCTCTCTTAAAACAACACCTTTTCCTTTTACATATGCAATTATTGTTGCCGTTCCTAAATCTATTCCTATATCTTGCCCAAATCCCAACATAAATAATCAATTTCCTTCCACTCACTCAATTTTCCAACTTTTGTTTTTTATTTTTTCCTTATGTATTCCCTATTATTTTATGTACATTTTTTCCAAATTATATTCATAATTTTATTTTTTGGTATAATCTTTTTCTGTTTCTTTTATAATATATATTGGTCTTTTTTTAACTTCTAAATATGTTTTTGATAAATATTGTCCAATAATGCCTATTGTAAATAATTGTATTCCACTAACAAATACTATTATACATGCCATTGATGGCCATCCAGCCGTTGGATCTCCATATACTAATGTTTTTACTATTATAAAAATTATTGCTATAAATGCTACTAAACAGAATATTAATCCAACTATTGATGAAAATATTAATGGTGTTGTTGAAAATGCCGTTATCCCTTCTAATGCATATTTGAACAATTTCCAAAATGACCATTTGGTTTCTCCAGCAACTCTTTCAACATTTTCATATTCAATCCATTTTGTATCAAATCCTACAAAACTAAATAATCCTTTTGAATATCTATTATATTCTTTTAATGAAATTATGCTGTCTACTACTTGTCTTTTCATTAATCTATAATCTCTTGCTCCATCTACCATTTCAATATTAGACATTTTATTTATTATTTTATAAAACATTCTAGCAAAGAAACTTCTAATAGGTGGTTCACCTTTTCTTGTAACTCTACGTGTTCCTACAGAATCATATCCTTCATTTTTTATGGCATCATACATTTGTTTTAATAATGCTGGTGGATCTTGTAAGTCAGCATCCATTAATGTTACATAATCTCCTTCTGCCGCTTCTAATCCTGCATACATTGCTGCTTCTTTTCCAAAATTTCTTGAAAAAGATATATATCTAACTTTTGGATCTTTTTGATTTAATTCTTTTATTATTTTTAATGTATTATCTTTTGAGCCATCATTTACAAATATATATTCAAATTCAACTATTCCTTCAAAATCTTTTTTTCTTACTCTTTCCATTTCTTCGTAAAATAATGGTAAAGCTTTTTCCTCATTGTAACAAGATACTACTACAGATATTTTTTCCATTTTTTATTCCTTCCATTATTTTTTTCTATTTTGAATATATTTCCAAGAATCTTTGCACATATCATTCAATGTTTTTGTTGCTTCCCAATGTAATTCATTTTTTGCCTTTTGAGGATCTGAATAACATGTTGCTATGTCTCCTGCTCTTCTTTCTACAATTTTATAATTTACTTTTTTTCCTGTTGATTCTTCAAATGCTTTTACCATGTCTAAAACACTATATCCAACACCAGTTCCTAAATTATATATATATATTCCTGAATTTTCTTTTTCTAATTTTTCTAGTGCTTTTATATGTCCTTTTGCTAAGTCTACTACATGTATATAATCTCTTACACCTGTTCCATCTGGTGTATTATAATCATTTCCAAAGATTGATAATTGTTCTAATTCTCCTGATGCAACTCTTACTATATATGGCATTAAATTGTTTGGTATTCCTTGTGGTTCTTCTCCTATTAATCCGCTTTCATGTGCTCCAACTGGATTAAAATATCTTAGTATTGCTATATCCCAAGTATTATCTGATTTATATAAATCTTGTAATATTTGTTCTATAAATAATTTTGTTGTTCCATATGGATTTGTTGTTCCACCTATTTTACAGTCTTCTGTTAATGGTATTCTTTCTGGTTCTCCATATACTGTTGCAGATGAACTAAATATAAATTTCTTTACATTATATTTTCTCATTGTTTCTAATAATACTAATGCTCCTGAAATATTATTTTCATAATATTCTAATGGTTTTTTTACTGATTCTCCAACTGCTTTATATCCTGCGAAATTTAAAACTGCTTCTATTTTATTTTCTTCAAAAACTTTTTCTAATTCTTTTCTATTTAAATAATCAACTTCATAAAATTTAAAGTCTTTTCCTGTTATTTCTCTTATTTTATCTAATACTTCTGGTTTACTGTTTGAAAAATTATCTATTATAACTATGTCTCTTCCTGCATTTAATAATTCAACTGCTGTATGACTTCCTATAAATCCTGCTCCACCTGTTACTAATATTGACATACTAATCCTTCCCTTCTCTACATAAGATTCTATTTATTTTTTGCATTTGTATTATATCATTATTTTTAACTGGTTTCAATGCTAAACAGAGTATTATTAAAAAATTTTTAATATTTAAAAATATTTTTTGTAACATACATTCATATCAACATACCCATTTATTCCATCTATTTGTGCCTTGTCTGTAAATTGCCATATATCATAAGTTTTTGAATATTTATCCAAATCACTTGGAATTTGGCCATTATTATTTGTTCTATAGTCTGCTACCCATAAAGAATAATCAGCTGGTAGTCTTAATATTTCCATATAATTATTTAACCAATATGAATATGAATAAACGCCAACTTCATATCCTGCATTTTTCATTGTCTCACAAAATGCAATGGTAATATCTGTTATTGCTTTTTTTCCATAACTAATTTGGCTGTCTTCTTCTATATCATAAAAAATTGGTAATTCAAAACTAGAATTTCCACTTGATTTTAAATATTTAATTAATTCATTTGCTTCTAATTTTGCATCTTCTACATTTTTAGCATAAGAATATAAATAAATTCCTAAAGGAATTTTATTTTGCTTTGCTAATTTATAATTTTTTTCAAATTTTGAGTCAACTATAAATCTTTTATTATTTTCACTATACCACCCAACTTTTGTAATCATAAAATCTATTTTTTTGCTTGCTACTAATTTTTCATAATTAATATCACCTTGCCAATGTGATACATCTATTCCTATATAATATTTTTTATATTTACTTACAATTCTTATTTTTATTCCTTCTATTCTTAATCCTTTTCCCACTGTTCCTGCCATTTCTCCATCTCTATACCAATTTGTCCAGCCAATATCTTGTATATGTACTTTATATTCTATGGTATAATCTTCTAAATTTTCTAATTCTATTTGTATTGCTTCTATTCTTTTAGATTGTCCTTCTGTTCCTGCTACTTGTCCATCACTTTTCCAATCTTGCCAACCTATGTCCTGAATATGTACTTTATATCTCATTTTGGCACCATCTGGAGCATTTGAAAAGCCTATCTGAATCGCTTCCATTCTTTTAGATTGTCCTTCTGTTCCTGCAGTTTCTCCATCATATCTCCAATTTTGCCACCCTACATCTTCTACATGTGATATATATGCTACTTTAAATACTGATTTATCAACTAATTTTATTTCAATTGCTTCTACTCTTTTGGATTGCCCTTCTGTTCCTGCTACTTCTCCATCATATTTCCATTCTTGCCATCCTATGTCTTGGATATGTACTCTATACATTATTGAATATTCTTCACTATATTCGAGTTCTATTTTTATTGCTTCCAACCTCTTAGATTGACTTTCTGTCCCAGTTAATTCACCATTATATTTCCAGTTTTGCCAACCTATATCTTCTATATGTGTTTGATATTTTATTTTTATATTTTCTAAATTTTTTAGTTCTATTTTTATTGCTTCTAATCTTTTTGATTGTCCCTCTGTTCCTGCTATTTCTCCGTCTTTAACTTGTGTCTGCCAGCCTATATCTTGTACATGTGTCTGATATTTTACACTAGCACTTTCTTTTGCTTTTACTTTATTTGGAATTATAAAACTAATCAATAAAAATGCACAAATTACTATTATTTTTTTTCTTTTTGTCATCTTTCACCTCCTGTTTTTATTATATAATAGTCTTTTTGTGCATTCAATGTAAAATCTTGGCACTCTTAAAACAATTCAATTACACTTTTAATAATCTCTTTAACTGTTAATTGATTGTTTTGGTTTTCAGTTATAAAAATAATCTTTTTGTCACAATCTTCAAAATATTGATATGTTTGATATTCGTCCATATCTTCAAAATTATAATCTAATATTTCTCCTGTTATTTCATCTACAATATAACATGTGCTTGATATATCAATAATATATAATTTATTGCCATTTATTATTTCTTCTATTTTTTTATCATACTCATTTTGATTTTTCTTATTTTTGATTTTTAAATATCCATTTTCATTTATTTCATATTCAGATTTTGTTACTGAAGAAATATATTTCAAAAACTCAGACTGACTTTCACTTTTTATCCATATACCAGCATATTTAGGATGATTTTTTTCTAATATATCATCTAATTTTTCTTTTTCTGGTACTTTATTTTTTATCATTCCTGCAAATGCTACTTTGTATTTTATACTTGACTTTATTGTTGCAATTTTTACACTGTCTTCTCCTTCTTGAATTTCATACAAATCAGAATCTCCTTGCTTTCCTGTTTCTTCAATTATTTCTGTTTTCTCTTCATTTGGTATTTCGCTTTCTTCTTGTGTTGATGTTGTAATTTGTATCTCTTTTTCTGCATTTTCTATATTTTCTTTATTATCATCACTTTTTTCTTCTTGTTTTACATTTTCACTAGAATTACTATTATCATTTTCTTTTGGATTATTTTCTTTTCTTATAGTACATATTACAATAACATTAATTATTAATATACAAATTATTATACATATAATTACTTTTTTTCTATTTATCTTCATTTTACAATTAAAAGGGCTATTTTACTAACCCTTTCCTTTCTTAAATAATTTTTTCTAACATTTTCATTGTTGCATTTATATATCTATTTGAAAAATCTTTATCTATTACTGATTGATGATTTTTCACACCATCTCTTGGAAGTTCTATTAATGCTGTTTTAGCTGGTCTTCCTTGTGCCCCTAAATAAGTTCTTCCCCAACTAATCATATATCCAGAACCATATCTTCCAACAGATCTTTTATTATTTTCAGGAAATTGTTGTTCATAATAAGAACAAATATTTTCATCACCTATTAATTGTTGTGTCCAACCATGTAAATCAACTAATATTGTTTGTCCATCTTTTGATTTATTTTTTAACATAAAATCTCTTAATGCTTGTGCTTCATAAGCTTGGAAACCTGTGTCTCCATTATAATTTCTATCAGATGTAAATTTTTCATATGTACTTCCAATCTGCCAACATCTATTTAGGTCTATTCCTTTATTTTGTGGTGCTTGACTATATAATGTTGTTCTTCCAGGTCCATTATTTGTGCTTCCTTCTTGTAATCCATCTTGATTTACTCCTGGGAAAATATATATTGTCCATTTTTCGGCTAAATCATAATCTTTGTCTTCTAAAAGCTTATTATAAAAATTGTTTGCTATTTCGATAAGTTCATATCCATCTTTATCCCATTTATCTTCATATCCATGTATTGCAAATGTTGCAAAAAACACATTTTTTCCTGTGCCATATTTTAAATATTTTAATTCACTTCCACCTTTATCAGCCACATTTAGACCTGTTTTTCCATATGATCCTTCTTGTCGTTCAAATTTAGGCTCTTCTTGTGAATCTGAATCTTTTTCTTTTGAAATAATTCTTATTTGAATTGCTTCTAATCTTTTTGATTGCCCTTCTGTACCAGATATTTCTCCATCTTTTACCCAATCTTGCCAGCCTATATCTTGTACATGTACTCTATATTCAATTGAATAATCTTGTGTATTTTCAAGTTTTATTTGAATTGCTTCTAGTCTTTTGGACTGACCTTCTGTTCCTGCCATTTCTTCACTGTCTTTCCAATCTTGCCAACCTATATCTTGAATGTGCACTCTATATTTTAATTTTAGATTTTTTATATTTGTTAATAATTCAATTTTAATTGCTTCTAATCTTTTTGACTGACCTTCTGTTCCTGCTATTTTTTCTTCTGTTTTCCAATTTTGCCAGCCTATATCTTGTACATGTACACTATAATTTACTGATATTCTTGTTTTTTTCTCAACTATTTTTATTTGAATTGCTTCTAATCTTTTTGATTTTCCTTCTGTTCCTGCCGTTTCTCCATCATATCTCCACTCTTGCCAACCTATATCTTGTATATGTACTCTATACATTACTGAATATTTGTCACTTTCTTCTAGTTCAATCTTTATTGCTTCTAGTCTTTTAGATTGTCCCTCTGTTCCAGACAGTGTTTCATCATATTTCCAATCTTGCCAACCTATGTCTTGTATATGTGTTTGATATTTTACTTTTACATCTTTTAAATCTTTTAAAGTAATTTTTATTGCTTCAAGTCTTTTAGATTGACCTTCTGTCCCTGCCATTTCTCCATCTTTAACCTGATTTTGCCAACCTATATCTTGTATATGTGTTGTATAACAAATACTTGGTTCTTTTTCTGGTTCTTCATCTGGCTTTTCTTCTGTTTCACTTGTAGATTCTGTTTTTGGCAATTCTGTAGTTCCATTTGAGGTTACTTCTGCTGGTTTTTCAATAGTTTCAAGTACAGATTGTTCTACAGGTTCTTCTGTAACTTCTTTTTTTCCTTTATCCAATGACTCTTCAACATTTTCATCTTTCTTTTCTTCAACAGCTTCACTCAATTCTTTTGTTTTACTTTCTTCTGCATATATTTGAGGAATACTAATAATTAAACATATTAAAATACAAAAAAATACTTTTATTATCTTTTTCAATTTAGCATTCTTCCTTTCTTTACAATATACTATATACATATACTAAAGCTTTTCCTAATCCTATTTTATTAGCAATTGACATTGTTACAACAATTAATCTAATACTAAATAATTCTCCTTTTGGTTTCCACAATCTTATAACTTTATTATTTTTATAATTAGGAAACTTTTGCTTTAACCAATTAAACAATTTATCATATTCTTTGCTAATTGTTTTGTAATCTAATTTTTTTGTTGAAAATAATATAAGCCAAATTATATATTTTATAAAATGTGCTTCAATCATCTCATAATTTTTTTCTAATATTTCATTCTCTTTTAACATATTATAACAGGAATCAATCAATTCAAAAACTTGTAATTGTGTTATATTTTTTTGAATAGTATTTGAGACACTTTTAGTATTAAAAAACCAATTATATCCAACATAATCAATTGATTTTACATTTCCTAATAATAACGCTTTTAAGTTAAAATACATGTCTTCTCCTAAATTATTTTTCAGAAAAGTAATATCATTTTGTATTAAATATTGTGTTTTATATATTTTAGCCCAAGGAGCCATTATCATATATTTTGACCATTCTTCATCATTCAATTTCAATGTTTTTAGAATTTTGCCTGTTTCTGTTATTCTCCTATATCCACCAATAACTGCATCACAATCATCTTTTTCAATCTCTTTTACAAATGTTTCTATATAATCTTTGTCTAGATAATCATCATTATCCATAAACATAATATACTTTCCTGTTGCTTTTTTAATGCTCTCATTTCTAGTTCTCGCAACACCTTTATTTTCTTGTTCAATTGCAGTAATCTTACTAGGATATTTTTCTTTATATTCATTTATAACTTGTTGAGAATTATCTTTTGATCCATCATTTACAATTAAAATATCATAATCATTATATGTTTGATTTAAAATACTTTCTATACATTTTCCTATATATTCTGCTGAATTATAAACAGGTATAATTATTGTTACTTTACTCATTTTCTTCCTCTTTATTAAAGATTTTTCTTAGTTTTATGTTTGTATATGTTGTATAAATTATAAATTGTAATGCCATTATTGCTAAATATGATATTACCGCACCATTCATTCCATTTTGTTTTGTTAATATATTTGAACATACAAGTGCAAATATAGATATAATTATATATGCTATAAATTGTGAGAATGTTTCTCTTACTGCTGTTAATACTGATGAATATATTACTCCTATTGTATATAATGTTGCTGATATTATAATAATCAATAAGCCTATCCTATATGCTTTCAAATCAATTCCATATACTAATCCTAAAACTTCTGGTCCTAAGAAATATGCTAATAATGATGATATAATTCCAAATGCTACTATCATAAATATTAATTTTAGAATAAGTTCATTTAATTTTTTCAAATCTCTATTTTTATATAGTTCCACTATTTTATTCAAATAAGGATGTATTAAAAATTGTGCAACTAATCCTACAACTGTTCCAGGCATTACTATAATTCCAAATATTGTTTGATAATTTTCTGCTAAAAAACTATCAATTGCATATTTAGGTGCATTTAATATATATACTCCTAAAAATGATATTGCAAATGTAAAAAATCCTGATTTGAAAATTTTTAAAATATTTTCTTTTTTTACTTTTGTTTTTAAATCTACAAATTTTAATACATTTTTAAAATCAAAAACTATTAATATAGCAATATTAACAAATATTATTGATATTGTTGATATAATCATATTTTTTGTAATATAGTCTATTATAAAAAACAAGATTACTGAAAATAGTGCTTTCATAAAAAATGATTTTCCAACTATTTCTAATCTATCATTTTTCTGCAATATTCCATATAAAACATCACTAAATGCTTCTAATGCTTTATATAAAGTAAGTAATAAAAACATTGTTGATTTATATAAATTATATCCTCTTATTACTGAAAATAATATAACAAGTATTAACATCAATATTGTACTTATTGATCTATTTACTATAAATTCCTTATCTGTTATTTCTTTATTTAATTCTGTTACTTGATAAATTCTTCCAGCATATACTCCAACAAAATATATTATACATGCTGTTGAAAAAGCAATTGTAAATATTCCAGCTTGATCTACTCCATTTAATCTTGTAACTATTATCATGAAAAATAATGAATTAAATGCATTTAATCCTGTTCCTAAAACATTCCATATAAAGTTTTTTCTAAATTGTACATTTTCTTTTTCCATTTTTAGTATTTTCCTTCCTACGGCTTGTATCTTGTTAAAATTTGATATCTATTTTTAGTTTATCTACTAAGAAACGATATGTATTAATATATATCATAGGTAATTTCATTTTATATAATAATGCTACTCCCCATAATGCTATATGTTTGAATCCTCTTTTTATTGAATATCCAAATTTTAAAAATGGTGATTTTCTCCAATTTTCAAAATTTGTGTCTAAATAGCTTATCGTTTCTTTTAACATATCTTTCATATTTACTGTTTTATCATATGAAACTCTATACATTACAGATGTTCCTAAATGAAGAAATGCAAATGTATCTAAAATATATTTCATTTCTTCATATTTATTTGTTTGTATATATAATTTTTTTACTTCTAATAAATATCTCTTCAAATTCTCAACATCTTGCTTATTTACTGTGTGTATTTGTGAATCATATCTTAAGTAGTAATGATATAATACTTCTGGTTCAAATGCAATTTTATTCATTCTAGTATAACAACTAGCTAAAAACATTGCATCATTAAATCCTCTAAATGATAAAAATCTTAAGTCTTGTACCTTTTCTCTTTTATATATTTTGTTCCAAGGTGCTGGATTTATAAATAATGTAAAGTCATTTTTTCCATCAATTGTTTTTACAACTCGTCCAAAGTTTGTCATATTTTGTGAAACAACTTTATTTGTATTTAAATCTATTCTTTCAAATCCACATACTGCCATATCTGCATCATTTTCTTTTGCTACATTATACAATTTTTCAGCCCATGTTTTTTCTACATAGTCATCTGTGTCCACAAATGTTACATATTCTCCTGTTGCTCTTTCAAGTCCATAATTTCTCGTTGTAAATTCTCCTCCATTTGGTTTATGGAAGGCTTTTACTTTATTTGGATATTTTTTTGCATATTCATCTATTATTTGTGGTGCAGAATCTGTTGAACCATCATCTACACATAATATTTCAATTTCTTGTAAAGTCTGATTTACTAGTGCATCTAAACATCTTGGTAAATATTTTTCTAAATTATATACAGCTGCTACAATTGATAATTTATAATTACTCATTTTCGTTTTCTCCCTTGCTAGATATCATTTTTTGCTTTTTTCTTATAATTTTCTCTAGCTTTTCAAAACTATTTATTAATCCATATATTCCGACTATTATAAAAATTGGAATGTGATTTACTAAATACCTAGCTCTTCCTTCAAATAATAATAAAAACAATAATATACCTATAATTGTAATTTTGCATATTATCAAATAATTGTTTTCATCTTTTTTTGTATATGAACAAATTAATCCTAATAATATTAATAGCCAAACTGTTTGAAATACATTAGCAGTTATCTTTTGATATTCATTAGTTCTATTATTTATTAATTGTTGTAATAAAACTCCTAATTTAGTTTTATTATAATGTTCTGATGTCCAAAAAGAGCCTTCTTGTCCAAAGAAAAATGTTCCATCCGCTAAAATCCAATTTACTTTATTATATAAAAATTTCATATATCCAGTTAATTTATAATCTTTTAACCTTTGTTTTACTGTTTTTAGATTTTCTTTTACTTTTGCATTCTTTCCGTCATTTTCCATAGTTGTTATTACATCTTCATAATTATATGTTCCATAAAGTATTCTATTTTTTACAGGTAAATCTGTTCCACTATCAACTTCTTTTAAACCAATTTTTAAGAAGTGTGTCATAGGCATTTCATATTCTTCATAATCCTCTTTTCTTATCATGTTTCCTAAATTTTTATTTTTTATATATGAATATGACATATATGAAATCATACATCCAATTGCAAATAATGATATTATATTAATAAGATTTATCATTTTTATTTTTTTACATCTTAGTATTTCTACAATACATATTGCTATAACAACTATAACTATTGTTGGTTTTATATAATATCCTAATATTGTAAGAATTCCTTCTAATATTGTAAAAAAAGCTTTCTTCGTTTCATTCTTCTCTTCTTTTATTTTTATGTATAAATAAAATATAAGTATTGGAAATACCATACTTATAGTATCTGTATATGGTATTATAATATATGGTAAAAACATTATTAATGGTATTATAAATAAACTTGAAAAATAACAAATTTTGTTTCCAAATAATTTTTTACATACTTTAAATGTTAAAATTGCTGATATATCCACTATTATTATATTAAATATGATTGTAAATAAATATGCTTGTTCTATTGTTGGTGTACCAAATAAACTAATAAATCTTATTATATATGTAGCAATTAATAACATTCCTATATTATTAGGACATCTTGAAAAATAATAAGTATTTATATCATTATTAATTACTAATTCATAGGCATTTTCCATAACTATTCCACAATCCCAACCACAAATTGCAAATGTTAATATAGCAAAAACAATCTGTAATATAAATATTATTACTATAAATATCACAAATTGAAACTTTGTAGGCTCCTTTTTAAATTCAGTTTTCTGAATTTTTTTATAAACTATATATATTAAGATATATGATAATACTAACAATACACTCATACATAAAACACTATAATTAATTTGTGTAGTTCTATTAAAAAATATTGTATTTAATAATGCAATTAAAAATACTATAGAAAAACAAATTGTCATTAATTTTATTAACTTACTTCTTATCTCCATTTTTGACTGACTTTTTTTTTTAAATACTATTAATTTGCTTAATATATAATTCATTACAATTACAACTACTTGTGATACTAGTTTCATAATTTTATCATTAAATTTTAACGTTGTTACCCCAACACACATTATCACCATATCCATTAATAATGTAGCTATTCTTGAAGTTACAAATTTAGTTGCTTCTTTTATTTTATTTTCTTCATTACTTTCAAATACAAATTTTCTATTTGTGATATATGCAAATGCAACACTTATAATCCAAGAAATTACATTAGCAATTTGTAATTGAATAGCATTATCTGGATCTAAAACTGTGAAAACACATATATAATATGTTACTAATGATACAACTGTTGTTAATACCCCAAATATTAGGTAATTTATTATTTCTTTATATTTTTGATATAATTCTTTTATTTTGTTCATTTTTTATTACATTCCTTTATTTGGTAATTATTTATTTGAATCTTTCTCTTCTTTTTCTTTTAATGCAATATAATGGTCTAAATCTTTTATTTTTTCATTTAATGATGTTATATGAATATTATCTATAAATGTTTGCATTAGTAAAAATGCTATCATTACTAAAAATATGAAATTTACAGGTGCTACAAATCCTAATTTTTCAGATATCCATACAACTGCATTGGGAAATATACTCATTAATATTAGGATTATACATCCTAACATCCATGTTACTGAATTTTCCATTTTTAATTGTGATTTTTTTATTTTTGTTATACACAAATAAAACGCTATAAATGAACTTATTATTAATATTACTCTTAATGTTACTGACATTAATTTTCACCTCTTACTTTTTTCTTGTTATTGCTCTTATAAATACAATTGAAAATATCATATTTACCATGTATTTCATAGATTTTATTGGAGTCAAATAACTTTTTCCAAATTCTCTTTCTTTCATTTCAACTTGTACTTCTTTTATTTTTAAACCTTTTTTTAACATATATACCATTGTATCTGGCTCTGGTGTTAGACTTGTATTTGTTACAAATTCTTTTATTGCATTTCTATCATATGCTCTCATACCAGATGTTGTATCTTTTATTGTTTTTCCTGTTGTAATCTTAGTAAAAAATGCTATTATTCTACTTCCTAACATTCTTGCTGTAAATGGTTTCTTCTCTGTTACAAATCTAGAACCAATTACTATATTTGCATTTCCATCTTCTATTTCTTTTACTAAGTTTTTTAAATATTTAGCTTGGTGTTGTCCATCTCCATCAAATTGTATTGCAATATCATAATTATTTTTATAAGCATATTTCATTCCAATTTGTATTCCACTAGTTAATCCATAATTTATAGGTAGTGATAACACATTAAAATTATTTTTTTCACAAACTTCTTTCGTATTATCTTTTGAACAATCATTTACAACTACATAATCATAATCTGTATTTTGAATAACATCATTTACTGTCTTTTCTATGTTTTCAGCTTCATTATATGCTGGTATTATTATTAAAACTTTCATTGCTTGTCTCTCCTTAATTTACTTGATATATATATTGTCCTTTTTCAGTATTTTCATATTTAACTGTTAAATGAAATTGATTTTTTTCACTTTCTGAATATTCTACATCTGTTAAATAATATTTAATTCCTAAATCTTTTAGGTTTTGATATGTTAAATCAACTTCATAACTATCTGTTGTTAATAATCTAAATTCTGTTTTTTCAGCTAATATTATTCCAATATGTGCATATCTATTATATACATCATTATATATTTTATCTGGATCTACAATATTTAACCATTGGAAATTGGGATATGAATTAACCCCATTTAATGTATTTGCTCCATTTGCTAACAAATATTGTCCACTCCAATTATATCTCCCTATCCATAATGCTTCTTCATCTTCTTTTTCTATTTTTTGAATTTCTTGTGCTAAATCTGTTTTATAAATAATATCTACACCTCTATTTATTGGATTTATTGTTGCTCCTGCAATGATACTTACTATACACATAATATAAGCAAATGCTTTTTTGTTTGTTTGCAATATTGAATATACCATAAAAAATGTTATTACTGTAATTAGTTCTAATTTTACAGTTGTAAAAAATCCACTATATGCTGAATTTTTTAATACTACATATAATACCATTGAAGATATTAATGCTCCTGCAATTGATGCTTTTTTATTTAGTATTTTTACATTTTCAAATTTCTTTATTAACATTAATGTTAGTAAAACACCTATCATTCCAAAAATAAGTTGAGTCCTTGCTGTAGGAGAATAATATAAAAATGTTATTTGTGCTAAAATTTTATTAAATCCTATATATAACCATATAAAGAAAAATGCATATAATGCCATTAATCCAATCTCTAAAATTTTATTTGAATCTTTCATTTTTTCTTTTTTAAAGTTATTTATATAATATAAAATTAAAACTATTAATCCAACTATTGAATATATATATGTGCTAATTTCACAAGGATTAGAAATTTCCTTATTATATGGTAAAAATATATTTGTATATCCTGCAATAAATTGATTTATTGTATAATCTCCACCTGTTTCAAATCTACTTCCTGGGTATACTGTTCCCATCATTGTTTGGATATCTGTCCATGCAAAAATAATAAAATATGCTAATATACCAAGTGAAATAATTAAAGTTCCTGCCATAATAAAATAATCTTTTTTCTTTAATTCTTTGAAGTGTTTAACTAAGTCATTTATCATAAATATTACTATAACATATGCTAATGGTACTTGATATGCTGGATATAATGCAAATGCAAATGCTGGAATAGAAATTATCATTCCAAGTGCTATTAATAATTTTTTCCAATCTTTAGTTTCTAAATTTTCCATATATGTATGGAATAAAACAACTATTGCCATCCCCCATATATATGAATCTACTATTGCTGTACTGAACCACCACATTATTCCAGGTGCTATTGATAAAATTAACATTCCTGCTATTGATAAAACATTATCTTTTTTAGTAATAATCCTTGCTATTTCAAAAGAAACAATTAATAAAAGTAGTATTCTTAACATCCACCACCAAGAAAATCCATATTCTGTACCAAATAATAAGAATCCCCAAGTTAAAGGTTTTGCTATTGTTGTAACATTTAATATTGGACCACCTGTCATCATTACATTACAATTTCCTTGCATCAAATGTGAATTATACATTTTATATCCATCTTTATTTAAGGTTTGTGCTAACATTGTTGGACTTTGAACTAACCATTCATCAGCTCTTATTTCTCTTGCATTTCCTAATATATTTTGGGTAAAATTATTTTCATTTAAAAAGTTATTCCAAATATTTATTGATGAAAGATTTATTTTAAATAATATACAAACAACAAATATAATTGGAATTATTATATAACGTTTATTTATTACAAAATTTATACCTTTTTTTATTTTTTCTTTATATTTATTAATTATGAAATAACCAAAATATAATATTTCTATTCCATATAACATAGCAAGTCTTATTAATGTACTTTTTTCTAGTATTACTTTTTTTGAAAATAATAGTTCTATTATTATTGGTATAATTAAGTATATAACTCCTTTTAATATATTTTTTCCTACTTTTTTCAATTGTTTTTTCTCCATTCTTAATAACTTATTTTATTATAATTTATCTTTGGCAAATCTGTATCTAATCTATAATTTTTATTATAATAAGGATCTCCTTTTGCAATTACTTTAGACCATCTTTTTACAAAAAGCTCATATTCTTTAGCAAATCTTTTTTGTTTTTCTGTATTTTCTGTGTCTTCTCCTCTTGATTTTGATTCATAATGATATGCTTCAACAAATGGATTGTATACAATTAGATATTTTGCAGTTCTTATTTTCATGCAAAAATCGACATCATTAAATGCTACTGCCAATTTTTCATCAAAACCTAACATATCTATATATAATTGTTTTCTTACCATAAAACATGCTGCTGTAACTGCACTTAAATCTTGAACTATATTTATATAATCATCTTTTTTGAAGTCTTTTTCTTGTACTTCTCTACATCGATGTCCTGCAAGACCTCTAGTTCCTAATGTAACTCCTGCATGTTGAATACTTCTATCAGGGAAATATAATTTTGCCCCACATATTCCTACATCTGGTCTTTGTGCATACATAAGTAATTGTTCTATCCAGTCTTCTGTTATAAATTCTATATCATTATTTAACATTACTATGTATTCACCATTTGAACATTCAACACCATAATTTACAATTGCAGAATAGTTAAAGTAATTTATATCAAATTTGCAGACCTTTATTCTATTATCTTGTTTTGAAATCTTTTCATAATATTCAAATGTTTCTTTATTTTTGCTATTATTTTCTACTATTATAACTTCATAATTTGAATATGTTGATTTTTCTAAAGATTTTAGCAATTTACTTAAATCTTGTATATGATCCATATTTGGTACAACTAGTGATACTAATGGATTTCCTTTTATTTTATAATTAATTTTATATTGTCCTTCAAATCTTCCATCTTTTATATTATCATATTCTAAGTTCATTCTTTTTAAATGTTTTGCTATTATTTGTTTTTCATCTTCAACATCTATTTTTCTGTTTTCAATTGTTTCATGATATAGTATTTTTTGAATGTGTTCAATTTTTCTTGTTTTTTCACTAATTTGTAATAGTATGTCATAAATTATATTCTTATTTAAATTATTTAAAATATCTTGATGTATTTTTATAAAATCTGTTTTTACTGCAATAAATTGTCCAATATAATTTTGAGATAAAATTGTATCTCTTGCAAATCCTGGTTTAAAGTGTGGTTCAGTTCTTTTTTCATCTATTAATTTGTCATTATCAGAATAAATTAATATACTATCTCTATATTCTATTGATTTTACTATTTCATATAATGCAAATTGGGCAAGTTCTATATTATTACCTAAAAAGATTAAATAATCACTTTTTGAGTTTAATATTCTTTCTTTCTTAAATTCATAAACATTATATTTTTTATATGTTTGATTTTCTATACTTTTTATTAGTTTCTCATCATTTGGGCATATTATATCAAATTTCAAATTTTGACAAGATTCGTACTTTTTTTCATTTTCAAGTTCAGCAGTATTAGGCTCATTATTAGCAATCCATGTTGCATATTCGTCTAACACTACCTTTCCAAATCTTATTTTGTTAATTATTGTTGTTCCTAAACCTTTAAAACCATTATTCTTTATATATCTAAGAACTGATTTCATATTTTGTAAATTAATTGCATTTAAAACTTTTTTTACTTTTCTTATTAGAGATTTCATTCACAATCCTCTTTCTTTATTGTTTTTTTATCCCCATTTTTATTAAAATATTTTTCAACACTCTTTTACATCTTCTTAAAAATCTATATGTTTTTCCATGATTGTCTACATATATTGGTTGTGCTTTTTGTAACTCTTCTGAGCATTTCATTGCTTCTTCTGTAGCTAAAAAAGCTGATTTTTTATAAAGTGGTTTTATCTCTGGTATATCTTTATAATCTGTTTCTAACATGTCTTTTACTGCTTTTAAATATTCTTCAAATCCTTTTTCAAGTGGATAATTTTCCATATATTGTACACCAAATTTTGACATCTTCTCAGCCACTTGTGGATTATCTAATATATATGCAATAGCACTAGCAATAGCCTCTGGTATTGGTTGTGCAAGCAATACTCCTTCATCTGGCAAATCATATATGTTATTTTCTTTATATAATTCTACTACTGGTAAACCTGCTGCCATCATTTCAAATGGTATTCTTGATGGATTTGATGCACTCATACATATTCCGACTTTACATTTATTATATAATTCATTACATTCTTTTATTGGTATTATATTTAAGTTTTTACATTCAAATTCAAATGTTGCTGGCATACTTGAACCATATAAATATATTTGTACATCTGGTTTCATTGCTTTTAATATTTTTAAAGCTTTTAATCCTATATAATCACATCTTCTTGGTTTTTCTGGTTGATATACAAAACATATTGCATTTTCCTTTTTTACTTTTGGTAATGGCTTATATACATTTAAGTCTGCACCAAAACTAAAATATTCTGCTGGTGTATTAAATTCTGCCTGCATTTTATGTGCTAACCATTTTCCTATTGTTACTGGTAAAAATCCATATCTATATGAATTTTCTGTAATTAAATATTGATCTCCCATTGGGAAGAACCATGGTTCAAAATCTTGTATAAAATATGCTTTTTTCTTTGCTGGTAATTTTCTTACAAATTCTACTGTTTGCCAACCTGTTGCAAACATCAAATCATATTCTTGTTTTAAATCAAATCCAACATATACTCCTGCATCACATTTTTCATACCAATCATTTATTTTTTGTCTTACTATTTCAGATGTTGAAACACCATCTTCTTCAAAATATAAATCACAATCATATCCTGCTCTTATTAAAGCATTTACATTTTGAATTATTGTTCTATGCCCACCAGATCCTTTTCCAGGATGTGGTATTACCCATGCAATTTTCTTTTTTCCATTATCTTTTTTTGGTAATAATGGATACATAAAACTTCTTCTTAATTCTTGTTTGTCTTTTATTTCTTTTGTTAATTCATATGTTTTAGATATCTCGTCTTGAATTCTACAAATCTCATTAAATTCGATTTCTGCTTTTACATCTGTACATACTGATGAACCATGTTTTCTATAATAGTTAAGTGACTTATTACACCAACTAATCTTTCCATTTTTTAATATATTAAAATAAATATACCAGTCTCCTGCAACCTTAAATTCTCCTGCTTTTTCTAAAATTTCTGTGTAATCTTGCTTTTTCCACATTACACTAGAAACATTTAATATTGTATTTGTTACACTTAAATGTTCTTTTATTTCTTTTTCACCTGGCCATATATATGATTTATTCCATTCTCCTGTTCTGCACATATCATATAAATCATCTGATTTTTCTCTTATTAAATTATTTTCTCCATCAATTCTAGCAGATTCACAATATGATAATACAACTTCTGGATCATCAAATGGTTTTATTAAATTTTCAACAAAATCATTTTCAGCAGAATCATCTGCTTCTGCAATCCATATATAATCTCCTGTCGAAGCATCAAATCCCTTTTTCCATTGTTTAAATACACAACCACCACTATTTTTTTCATTAATGATAAATTGAACTTTTATTTCTGGATGTTCTTTTTTTATCTCCTCTATTTTTTTATTTATTACTTTAACACTATTATCTGGTGAACAATCATCTAATATAACAATTTCATATATTGGATATGTTTGCATTAATACAGAGTCTATTCTCTCTATTATATATTTTTCGTAATTATAATTTGGAATTATTACACTTACTTTTTTTGGATTCTCTATTTTTAATTTCTTCTTTTGATGTTTATAAATATCTATTTTTTTCTCCATAAAAACCTCCAATTTGGTATTCTAATATATTGTTTTCTTAATTTCTTATTTTCTTCTGTTAAATTACGAATTTGTTCTTTCAAATTATCTGCTTCTGCTTTTTGTGCATTACTTCTAATATTCAAGTTTTCTATTTCTTGTTCTTGTGCCTTATTTCTTATATTTTGATTTATTAATTCTTGTTTTGTAGCCTCTATATCTATAATATTATTTTGCTTATATGATTTCCATGTTTTATCATCTCTTACCATTTCTTGCATTTTATCATCTAGTTTTTTAAATATTTCTAAATATTTTGTTAAATTGTATTTTTCTAATAAATCCTCAATTTTTATAAATCTTCTTAATGATATTGTATATAAAATAGATCTATATAAAATATATTCAACTGGTAAATTAGGCTCGTCCCATTCTTGGTCAAAGAAATAGAAATCATTATCTATATAAAAACAATTTTTAAATGTCATATCCCATAATCCTTTAGGAGTAAAATGCAAATCATTTATTATAGTTTTATCTTGTATTTCTACATTATATTTTCCAAATGCTGTTTTTTCATAATTTTCTTCATGATATATATCAATACTAATTTTTTCTATAAATTTATCTAATATTTCATAAAATTCATCATTTCTCTGTTCTTCAAGTAGCTCTGTTAATCTATTATTTAATAAATTTTTCTGTTCTATATATTTACTTCTTATTATTTGATTTTCTATATAATCAACAGTTTTTATACCATTTTCATTTAAATATCTTATATTACTTTTTATATTTTCATAATGTTTATGTGCTTTTTCATTTACTTCTTGTTTTTCCACATATTCATCTGCAATTTTTGTAATTAATCTATATTTTTCTTTTCTTATATTATTAAAAGATATATATTTATATGTTTTATCACATTCACCTTTTGTTATTTCAATTAAAAATGAATTTGCAAAAAATGTAAACATATTTTTATCTGTTTTTAATATTTCTCTAAATACATCAATTTCATTAAATGTAATATCATTATTTTCTATATAATATGGATGATATTTATCTATACTATTATATTCTGGCAATTGTTCATCTGTAAAAATTACATTAGGCTTTTTATAATCTGGTAATGGATAATAAAATCTCATATTATATCCTAATTTTCTTATTTCATTTTCTATACTTGATTTTGTATATGTTTCTCTTTTATTTTGTTCATTATTATATCCTGTTAAACTAGCAAATTTCTTTTTATATATTTTATCTGGCGTTCCATTAAATGCTTCTAGCCCAAATTTATTATCAATTGTTATTAGTATTTTTCCTTTTTCTTCTAAAATTTTTTCTACCTTTTTTATAAGTTCTTTTAATTTGATATTTTGATTTTCAAAGATTCCTACAAGTATAATTACATCAAATTTTTCATTACATAAATCAATTTCTTCTATATTTTTTATTTCTTTTATTTTTTGGTTTTCTTTAAAAGGATACCAATTTAATATATTAGGACTTTGAACTTCACCCACTATTTCCACCTCTTTATATTGAAATTTTTATATTTCCATCTTTCTCTATAATATTTTTATTTACATTTAATTCTTCAATCCATTTTCTAGTTTCTTTAGTTTTCCAAGGTCCTGAATCTTCACCATTTCCTGAATCATTAATCCATAGCCAATCTGGTGTTGGCCATAAACATATTTTAGGTTTTATGTATTCATATATTTCTTTACTAACTCCTTGTTGACCATGATGTGCCATTTGCAATATATTTACTTTTAATTTTTCCTTTTGATTATCTAATAATTTATTTCCACTTTCTACTCCAGTATCTCCTAAAAATAAAATTGAGTTTTTCTTTGTCTCCATTTTTATTACCATACTAGAATTGTTTATTGCATTTTTTGTTATTTCTGGATTTTTTATTCCTAAAATTTCACATTTTATATTATCAATTTGTATTTGTTCATTTAATGTTACTTCTTCAACTTTTGAAGATATTTTTTCAGATTTTATAGTGTCTAAAAATCTTATACACTCATCTGCTCTACCATCTCCATAATTATTATACCATTCTTCATCTTCTGTTGTTACATATACTTTACCAATATCTATATTATAATTATTTACTATCTTAATAAATGCTGTTGCATGGTCTTGATGTGGATGTGTTATAAACCAATAATCTACTTTTCCTGTGTATTCATTTATTTTCTGTAAAAGATTTTCTGTATCATCAGATGTCCCACCATCAATAACAATTATTTTATCATTATCTGTTTTTATGATATATCCCATCATTTGACTATGTCCACTATTTTTTAATTGTTCTAGTGTAGTCGTCTTTAAATTTAATTTCCAAACTCCCAAAATTCCTACAAGTATTATTAATATTATTACTGTTAAAAATATTTTCTTTTTATTTTTCATTATTTCCTCTTATTTTTTCAATTTTGATTTTTGAATCTAATCTCATCAATCCAACAGTATCTTTTGTAGATAAAACTTCAATCAATAATGCATCATATTTTCTGTTTAATACTTCTAATTCACCTTTACTATTAAAATGTGTACAACTAAATGATAATGTATATTTTCCTGGTGCTACATTTATTACCTGTCTGAATTCTGTAACTACTACATCACCTTTTTTATAATTTCCTGTTGCAATTTTTTCTATTAATGTATTTGTTCCTGCCATCTCAAGACCTTTAAAATCTTTTACAGTCATTGTAAATATAGGATCTTTTACATCTTTATGAAAAACTATTTTAGATTTTAATACTACTTCTTTATCATTTTCTAATACTGATATATAATTTTCATTTTCATCAAACATTCCATAATCTACTACTTCTGCACTTCCATCTCCATATGTAATTAAATTTGGATTTTCATTAAAGTGTGATTTCCATGTTTCTCCATTTTTCTCTTTTAATGCTTGATAATTAGGATTTTTTTCTAATATTTGCTTATCTGTAAGTATTCCTTCTTTACTTGTTTTATCATCTAGTCCAACTATAATTTTCTTATATTTTTCTACTCCTTCTTTTACATCTCCATCAAATATTTTTCTGCCTGCATCAATTATAATTGTTCTTGTACAGTTTCTTAAAATATCAGTTATACTATGTGTTACAAATAAAATTGTTTTTCCACTTTCTTTAAATTGTTCAAATTTTTTGAAACATTTTAATTGGAATGACATATCTCCAACAGATAATACTTCATCTACAATTAATATATCTGGATTAACATTTATTGCACATGCAAATGCTAGTCTTGCAAACATTCCTGATGAATATGTTTTTACTGGTTGATATAAGTGATCCCCTATATCTGCAAAGTCTATTATTTCCTGTTCTCTAGCTTTTATTTCTTCATTTGTTAATCCCATAACTTGTCCATGTTGATATATATTCTCATATCCAGTTAATTCTTGATTAAATGCTGTTCCTAACTCTAAAAGTGAACTTATTTTTCCTTTAGCTTCTATTGTTCCTTTTGTTGGTGTTACAACACCTGTTATCATTTTTAATAATGTTGATTTTCCTGCACCATTTTTTCCTAAGACACCAAGTACTTCACCTTTTTTTACTTCTAAATTAAAATCATGCATTGCTTCAAATACTCCATGTCTTTCAACTCCTGGAAATAATGTTTCTATTATCCTATCTTTTTTCCTTGCAAACATTTTGTAATCTTTTGAAAGCCCTTCTATTTTTAAAACTGTTTCACTCATATTGTATAACTCCTTTTCGCCTATCTTTTTAATTTTTTAAATCCTCTTCTAATTTTAAATAATCCTCTTCCTATTGCAGGCATATTCATTATTATAAAGTTTTCTATATAATAAATTAATGTTTCTGTTTTATATAATTCATGAAATATTCCCCATCCTTTAAAATTAAAGTTTTTCTTTTTTTGAATATCTTGAAAATATTTATATGCTTTTTCATTTTGTTTTTGAAGTTTTTCTGGAAATATTTCTTTATGTTTTACATATGTACCAAATACACCTAATTTTACATTTATGAATAATTCTCTTACTTGTTCTAATTCTTGAAAATTATGTGATATCTTATTTGTTCCAACTTGATTATTTCCATGTTGCCTATATTTTATATACTTTTCTGGCATATATGCCAATTTTCCATTTAATGCAATAACAATTCCAATCCAATGGTCATGTATTAAATATTTAGAATCTGTTGGAAATGGTAATATTTTTTCTATAAATTCTTTTGTAGATAATATTGTACAACCTGTAACTACATTATATAAATAATTTACTTTATAACTTCCAATGTATTTATTTATTTTTCTATTCAATAACATGAAATCTCCAAAAGAAGGATACATTGTTTCTAATTTTTCATTTACTACTTCTAAGTCTCCAAAAACTAAATCTGCTCCTGTTTCTTTTTGTTTTTGAATAGTTTTTTCTATTTTTTCTGGAAGCCATACATCATCTTGATCTGATAACATATAAAATTTGCTTTCTACTTGTCTTAGTAAAAATTCAAAATTTTTATTTGAACCTAAGTTCCTGTCGTGTAAAAATATTTTTATTCTATCATCTTTTTTCTCATATTCTTGCAATATTTCTTGTGTTCTGTCTTTTGAACAATCATCTGAAATTAAAATTCTTATATTTTTATATGTTTGTTTTATTATACTATCTAATTGTTCTCTTAAATATTTTTCTCCATTATATGTTGCTACAAGAACATCTACTTTTTCTTTCATTTTTGCTTCCCTTCTATTGTTTATAATACATCTGCAAAATCTTTTTTACTCTTTTTAAATATATAATTTCCCCATGCAAAAATTAATATTGTTATTACCCAAAATGCAATTGTAAACATTCCATGGTTTGCTGTTACTATATTTGTATTTCCCATAAAACAATCTCTAAATCCTGTTACTAAATATGTAAATGGTAAGAATTTCATAATCATTGAAATTTTATGATGTTCTGCAATCATTGATAAGTCCCAAACAACTGGTGTAAGCCACATACATATTTGCATTACAATTCCTAATAAATTTGAAAAGTCTGGAACTAATGTTGCAACAGCTGATGTAAATCTTGTTATTGCTATTAAGAATATATATACTGAAATTATCATATATATCATTTGAAATACATTTGGTACAAATTTGAATATTACACATACTGCTGTTGCTATAACAATTAAAAATAATGATACAAATGCATTAGCTATTAATGATATTAATGGTATTATATCTACTGGAAATACTACTTTTTTTACTAAATAACTATATCCTCTTATTGAATTACTTGCTCCTATAATTCCATCATTTATTGTCATCCACATTGCCATTCCAGGCATAAACCATACTACATATGGTGCTCCTCCAGGTCCTGTTTGCTTAAATATATATTGAAATACTATTACATACATCATCATAAATACAAATGGTTGTAAAAATCCCCATATACTTCCTAAGCTTGTATTAGCAAATCTATTTTTAAAGTCATTTTTTCCTAATTGCCATGCTAATCTTTTGTTTTTCAAAAATACTTTTAAAAATTCCATTTCTTCCTTTTCCTTTCGCCATTCATCCCTCTGTTTTTTATCTTCTACATTCTATCTTTAAATTGCTTATTTGTCAATAAATGGGCTTCAAAAACAAAAAGAATTACATAGAAAATAGTTCTCTATGTAATTCTTTTATTAATTCATACTATTATCAACTGAAAAAGACCCATTTGATAATTCTATATATCCAGCTCCAGAACCAATTCCTTGTGATTCCATATTTATATTTTTTAATACTTCATTCATTGTAATTATTTTATCTGTTGTTTTTGCAGTTTCATATGCTGGATTCTTATATGATAACTTTTCCTTTATTTTTTAATGAATATAGGTAATATGTAAGTCCATCTTCTGTTTCTTGCAAATAATTACTAGAATTATAGTCATCTAATAAAAAATTCAAATACTCTTTTGCTTTTCCTTCTTCATTTGCTTCTTTTGATCTTGCTACAATTCCATTCTTTCAAGTCAATGCATTTATTGTAGTTCCAGCAAAAAACAACATAATAACTATTGTTACTGCAAGAGTTATTAGTGTAATCCCATCTTTTGTTTTCATCCCATTTTCTCCTATTCTAATACCACTTTTAGTATCTATATTTTAAATATGAAAATATTGGAAAGTGAAACAATGCAATTTCTCTTATCATTTTCTTTCCTTGATTTTTTCCTGATAAAATTTTAAAATAGTCTCCTATATTTTTTATATTTATTTTCTTTGTTTTATATATTTCATTATAATAATTTATTGCTTTTTGGCAAAATTCTAAATCTATTTTTTTATTTGCATATTGTTCACACATTTTTATTCCACCATCATATGCCCTTTTTATAGCATCTTCTCTGTATTTTAAGAATGCATCATAACTATTACCATTCTTCTCTTTCCATCTATTCAAATTTTGATTTAAACTTCGTCCTCCAAAAACATTTGAATTATGTAATCTATAATCAAATAATTCTTCTTTTATATAGTCTATTCCCTTTCCTTCATTTGCAATAAAAGCTGCTAACCAATCATGTGCAATTACTTTAGATTTAAATGGTATCATCTTTTCTTTAACTGATTTAGTTATTATTTGAGAACATCCAATCCCAACACATCTTGATATTGCCAATTTGTCATTCCCTTTTACTAATGGTACATTTTTATATTTGAAATAGTTGTCTCTTAGCACAACTCCATCTTTATCTATTTGCCTACAATTGCAATAAACCATATCAACATCTTTGTCTTTTAATAATTTTAGGCTTTTTTCTACTTTATCTTTATGCCAAACATCGTCATGATCTGAAAACATTATATAATTTGCTGTAGATTGTTGTAACAAAAATTCAAAATTTTTATTATATCCTAAATTTTGAGGTTGCAAAAATAATCTTATTCGATTATCATTTTTTTCATACTCTTCTAGTAATTCCTTTATTTCATTTTTATTTGAATTGTCATCACTTATATATATTTTTATATTTTTATATGTTTGTCTTAATATACTTTCAATTTGTTTTTTTAGATATTTTTCATTTGTATTATATGTTGTAACTAATATATCTACTACTTCGTCCATTTTCCGCTCCCTTTTTTTATCTAATTGAATTTTAGCATATCTATTTTATAAAGTCAAATTCATTTTACATAAACATTGACATTTTTTTCTAATTATACTATAATAATAATATAGGCTGATTTGCCTATTATAATTTTGTGGCCTACAAGGAGGGCTAATTATGAGCATTTTTGAGAATGACGGAAACTACTACGCCAACTATTCTGTCCCTGCAATTTCTTTTTGCAACAGAAAAGCATCATCTGCCGAGTTCCGCAAATACCTGGCCGAACATCCTTCTGTACATGAAGATGTTCCGTCCTCTATTATGGAAGAACTCCAGAATATGCCCAGCGCCAAACCCGCTGGCGCTGCCTACTATGCAACCCTGAACACTCAGCTGTTCACTAAGTTTTGCAAAGATGTGGCAACGGCAATGGTAGAGAAGTCTCGCGATCCTCAGTGTGTTATGGTCTTCTCTGAAAACTAAAATAGATTTTATATTTTAGTTTTTCACAAAAGCCCGCAGATGAAAAAAATCATCTGCGGGCTTTTTATATTATCTTTCTAATTTATCATCAAAATATAATTTTGAAACAAGTTTTAATTCATTTAAAGATTCATCTTTTAAAGAAAATGAAAATAATTTTTTTGCTGGAGCCATAACAATATATCTAATCGCTGATACTGTACTTTCAGATATTGAAATTGCCCCTTTATCTAATCTTCCACAATTTTCACATTTAAAGCCATCATTTTTTAGACTAAAGTACTTCAAATTATTTTTTTCTTTACAATTTACACATTCCATAATTCTTGGTGTAAAACCAAGAAAGCATAATAATTTTAACTTAAATGTACTTATAACTAAATCTATATTTTTATCTGTCTCTGATAAAGTATATAACGTATTTAATAACATTTGTAATATTTTATAACAATTTTCATTTTCATCAGTTACATCTCTTACAATTTTTGTAATCTCTATTGCATAATTAAGTTTATCTAAATCTGTTCTCAAATTATAAAAAACTTCAATAGTATCACAAGAATTTATATTATATGTATTTGTCCCTTTATACATCATATACTCTCCAAAACAAAATAACTGTGTTCCAGCTAGCAAGGCGCTTCTCGGACGCCTCGCCCCTTTAGCAACACATGATATCTTGCCTAATCCTGGAGTTAACATTGTAAGCATTTTGTCATAATCTCCTAAATTGCTTTCAGAGATTATTATCCCACTTGTTTTTATTGTCCCCATATTTTTCCGCCTTTTGTTCCATATTATTATTTTGCAATTGTTCTTCTATTCCTTGAAATTGTTTTAATTCTAAAAATGTATTAACATCTCCTGTATTTTTAAATGTGTCCCATGCAATTTTTTTAATCATAAGCTCACTTCCTTTAACATTATCTTTTGCATTTTATTATTTTTTATTCATATTTGTGACTATTATTGTAACTTGAATTTTTTTACAACTGATGTATCATCAAGCCAATTTTCTTTAACTTTTACCCATGTTCTTAAATTAACTTTTGTTCCAAAGTTTCTTTCCATGTCAATTCTTGCTGATTGTCCAATTCTTTTTAACATCGTTCCATCTTTTCCAATTATTATTCCTTTATGTGATTCTCTTAAACAATATATTGTTGCTTCAATATCATAAAATTCTTCTTTATTCTTAGTTTTCTTTAATTTCATTTTTGTTACTTCTACATATATCCCATGTGGAACTTCGTCTTGTAAATACATTAATGCTTTTTCTCTTATTGTCTCTTCAGCAAGTTGCCTCATTGTCTGATCTGTATATTCTTCAACATCATAATATGCTGGTCCAGGCTTTAATACTTTTTCTATTTCATCTAATATAATAACTCTATATTTTGATTTTATTGATGATACAGGAATTACAGCTTCAAAGTTATATTCTTTTTGATATAAATCAATTAATTTTAATAAACTCTCTTTTTTTACTAAATCTATTTTATTAATAATTAATATTGCTTTTTTCTTAGATTCTTTAATCTTCTCTAAGATTCTCATATCTCCTCTTCCAATTTCATCACTTGTAGCTTCTATAACAAATAATATTAAATCAATATCTTTTATTACTCCAAATGATGTTTCAATCATTGTTTCATTTAATTTTGTCTTTGGTTTATGAATTCCAGGAGTATCTATAAATATGATTTGAGAATTTTCTCTATTTACAATACCTCTTATTGCAGTTCTTGTTGTTTGAACTTTATTTGCTGTTGCAGCAATTTTCTCGCCAACTAAAAGATTTACCAAAGTTGATTTTCCAACATTTGTTCTTCCTAGCATTGCCACAAAACCTGATTTAAACTCTGACATTATTCTTCCTCCATCTGTTTTACCGTATATTCCAAAATATTAATATTTTTTACTATTAATTTTGTTCCCATTTCTTCATCATCTAATTTTCCTACTTTTATAACCTTTTTTGAATCTAGTTCTATATTCATGTCACTTAATTTTGCAATAATTCTAGTATCATTATCCATTCCTACTGGTAATGTCTTATTTTGATTATCATAATATATACAATTAGAAAACGCTATTACATTTGAGCCTTTGTCTAATTTTATTTTATATAAATTTATTTTATTATCTTCAGATTTTTCAATTGCTTTCTTTATTTCATCTTCAGCATCTAAATTAAATATATTTATTTTGTTTGCGTCAATAGTAACTCCATCTTCTGTCCACATATATGCTATAATTTCTTGACTTGTTGTCATTTTTGATAATGCTTCATTAATTCTCCATATTGATTGACTTAAGTTGACCTTATAATCAACTACTTTATACTGTTTTGTAAGTCCTAGTATTAAAAATTTATTTTTTGGATTTTCTCTATGTGTCTTATTAGCTAATTTTTTTATTTTTCTTGTATCTTCTTCTAATCCTCCAAAAATATCAAGTTCTTCATCAAGTTTTCCTTTTAGTTCTTTTTGTTCTGCTTTTAAAGTTTTTAGATATTTATCTAATTCTTTTGGTTCTAATGAATTTGTTTTTACTTTATTTAATGGCTCTATTTGTTCTGTACTAGCAATATATATTGCATCTAATTCTTCTTTATTAAACTTTTTTCTTTGAATTTGATCCATAGTTGTTCCGAATTCTTCAAAATCTTCTTCAAAATCAAATATTTTTGCATGTGGTTTTACATTAACTACTTCAGCTTCCCCTTCTGCCAATGTTTTCACTTCATCTTTATTACTATATTTCCAAAATTCAAATATACTTTTTTTATGACTATCTATTTCTGCTATAAATGCTGATGCATTTTCTATTTTTTTTGTTAAATTTACTTTTTTTAGTTTCATTGCATTTATGTCCATTTTTGTATTATTAAATTCTTTTTCTTTACTTGCCGCACTTTTACCTTTTTCTAATAAATCATCCAATGTATATTGTCTTTTTATTTTTTCATCATCATCATTTACTATTTCTTCTGTTTCAACTATATTTGGACTTTCAATATTTTGTTCTTTCTTTTCTTCTTTTTCTCCTTTTTTCTTCTTTTTACCACTATATTTAAAGAAATATTTTACTTTGCCAAAAAAAGTTTTTTTACATTCTAAAAATGTTGAAATTTGTTTTTCTTTTTCTATATAATCAGCTTCTAATTTTTCTGTTTCTTCTTTTAAAATATTTAGTTTTTTTAGATATTCAATATTATTTTTTATATTTTCATCTTCTATATCAATTAATTTTTTATATTGTTCATTAACAAATTCTGTTAATTCATCATATTTTAATATTTGATTTTGGTATTGGAATTCAATTTCTCCTTGTTTATCTATTTGAACTTCAAATTTATAATATTCTGGCACTTCTGTTTGTACTATATATAGTGCTTTTACTAACTTAAAAAATTTACTTGCATCTATTTTACTTGTTAATTTAACTTTATACTCTGATTTAATATTTCCTAATACTTGTGTTTGTCCAACTATTTGTAATGAAATTTTTCTTGTTTTATCATATACTTCATATATAGAAGGCCAATCATTTGTAAATGTCCATAAATAATTTTCTAAACTTTCAATTTCTGTTTTATTTAGTATTTCTTTTGAATAATCTATATTATTAATTGGAACAAATATTTTTCCAGCTTTTTTCTTTTCTAATTGTTTTTTTAATACATAGAAAAATGTTGAATAATCTTGATCTTCAGTTGTTACTATCATAAAGTATTTATCATCAATTTCGGAATAATATATTTGCCATAAATAGTTTTTTGGATATCTTACTTTAAATGGGATTTTTTTGTTTAATAATTGTTGTTGTTCCTCTATTTGTTTTATTTCATCAATATCAACTTCTTCTAACATCCTTAAAAATTCTTTATGTAATTCTTTTTCTTCTTCTGTTTTTGGCTCCAAATATGAAACTAATGGTTTAGCTTTAGAATATTTAGTCTTTGTATCTTCCAGTCTATTACATGGTGATAACAATATTTCTAGTTCTTTTGGTGATACAAATCTATATTGTCTATATTTGTTTTCTTCTATTCCTATATTTGGTTTAAAATTTATATTTTCAACATATTTTAATGTTTCTGGTATTTGTTCTAAATCTAAACAAATATATTCTAATTTTTCTGACATTGCTTGTGCTATTTTCTTCTTTTCCAAAACTAGATTTTCCTTTCTCTTTTTTTCATATTTATTTTACTATTTTTTATCGAAAATATCAATAAAAAATTCTTGAATTTTTGACATAAGAATATTTACATCTGTTATATGGTTAATTTCATCTCTAAATCTTGATGCCTCTGGCATATTTTTTGTATATGCTGATATATGTTTTCTCATCTCATTAATTCCAACCACATTACCTTTTTCTTTTAAATTTAATTCTAAATGTTCTTTTATAATTTCATATTTTTCTTTATTAGTTGGTGCTGACATTTTTTTATTGTTTTCTAAATAGTATTTTATCTGCTCAAATATCCATGGATTTCCTATTGCTCCTCTTCCTATCATTATTCCATCTACACCTGTATATTCAAACATTCTTAATGCTGATTCCTCATCAATTATATCACCATTACCTATTACAGGTATTTTTACAGATTCTTTAACTGTTTTTATAATGTCTAAGTCTGCTTTTCCAGAATAATACTCTTCTCTTGTTCTTCCATGAATTGTTATTGCTGACACTCCACATTTTTCAGCAATCTTTGCTAATTCACAAGCAACAATATTCTCATCATTCCAACCTTTTCTAAATTTTAAAGTCACTGGCTTTATTGAATTTTTTACTACTGATTTTATTATTTCTTCTGCTTTATTTAAGTCTAATAATAATTTACTTCCATCTCCATTTTTTACTACTTTTGGAGCAGGGCATCCCATATTTATATCAACTATGTCTGCAAGTTTACTCACATATTGTGCTGCAAATCCCATAGTTTCAGGATCACTTCCAAATATCTGCATACTTACTGGAACTGTTTCTTCATCACGTTTTAGTAACTTTTTCGTTTTTTCATCTCCAAAAAACAATGCTTTTGAGCTTACCATTTCAGTACATACTAAACCTGGCTCAAATTTTTCTGTAATTATTCTAAAAGGCAGGTCTGTTACACCTGCCATTGGAGCTAATATTAAATTATTTTTTAATTCTATATTTCCAATTTTTAATTTTTTTAAATACATTTTTTACTCCTATTTGTTAAATAAACCATTTCGTCTTTGACTACTAATATTTAATAAAATTCCAATTGCAACAAAACTTGTCATCATAGAACTTCCACCATAACTTACAAATAATAATGGAACTCCTGTTATTGGTAATACTCCCATTGTCATACCAATATTTTCTAGAGTATGAAATAAAAATATTCCAGCAATTCCAATTGCAACATATGCTCCTGCTTCATCTTTTATCCCTTTTGCAATCTGAACTGCTTTTACAATAATCAATATATTCAGTAATATTACTGAGCATGCAATTATAAAGCCCATTTCTTCTCCGACTACTGCAAAAATAAAATCTGTTGTTTTAGGATATAAATATCCTAATTGTGTTTGATTTCCTTTTAATACTCCCATTCCAGTAATTTGTCCAGAGCCTATTGCTAATTTAGATTGTAAAATATTATATCCAGATCCTGTTGGATCTGATTCTGGATTTAAAAATGTGTCAATTCTATCTTTTGCATGTTTTGGTAAAATAAAATTATATGTTATAGGTGTTGCTATAGCTATTATCAAAATTGATACAATAATGTATTTTTTATCAATTCCAGCTACAAAAATCATTAGTAAAAATGACACAATATATGCTGCTGCTGTTCCATAATCTGGTTCTACAATTATAAGGACTAAAGGAATTGCTATTGCTAATAATATTAATGCTAACTTGCTAATTCTATTTATTTCATCTCTTCCATTTCTTATCTGAATAAAAGAAATAACGTATGACATAAATAAAATTATAAATATTTTTGATATTTCAGCTGGTTGAAATGAAAATAAATCATCTCCTATTACAAACCAACTCCTTGCACCATTTATTGGTTTGGTAAATAGTACTGCAATTAACATTATTATTGAAATTCCATAAAAAATCGGTGACACTTTAACTAAAATTTTATAATCTATTAACATAACAATTAGCATAAGTACAAAACTTATGCCAATCCAAATTGCTTGTTTCTTAAATTCTTCTAAATTTGTATCATATGAAGCTGAATATAATGCAACTAGTCCAATTACACATAATATTATTGCTGCTATTGGAATCAGCCATTCTATCTTTCTTAATCTTCTTATATCCATTAAATCACTCTTTATTCTTAATTTTTATGTTTTTTTTGTTTTTTCTTAAAATTATTATTTGATTTATAATTGTTTGAATTGTTATTTTGTTCGTTTTCGTTCTTTTCCTCTATTGTTTTTGTATTTTCTTCTATTATTGTGATTTCTTCTTTTTCTTGATTATCTTCTAATAAAGTTTCTTTTTTTTCTTCATTATCATTTATAAAGTTTTCTTTTTTTTCTTCATTATCATTTATAAAGTTTTCTTTTTTTTCTTCGTCTTTTGTTTTTACTTTTGCTGTTTGTCTTACTTCATCTTTTATATTTAAAATTGGTATATTAGCATATAATGCTGGTGCGCCATTTGTTCCATCCCCATTATCTTTATTGGTTAGTTTTACATCTATTGCGCTTTCATCTATCTCTATGTATTTTTTTATTACGTCTATTATTTCTTGTTTCATCAAATCTAAAAAGTCTGCGGATACATTTGCTCTATCTTGCATTAATACTAGATGTAGTCTTTCTTTTGCTGCATCTTTAGATTTTAATGTTTGATCTTCTTTTTTTGTTACTTTTCTTACTAATTTCATTATGCTTTCAAACATTATCCTTTCTCCTTTATTGTTTTATTTTTTAAATATGCTTTTTATTCTTGAAAAGAAACCTTTTTCTCTTCCCGGTATTGTTACTTCTATGTTTTCCCCAAGAACTCTTTTTGCAATTTCTAAATATGCTTTTCCTGATGGTGCTTTTCTGTTCTGAATTACTGGTTCACCTTTATTTGTTTGTGTTATTATATATTCATCATCTGGAACTACACCTATTAAATCAATAGACAATAAATCAACAATATCATCGACATCCATCATTTCACCTTTTCTTACCATATTAGGTCTAATTCTATTTATTACTAGTTCTGGATTTTTTATTTCTGCTGATTCTAATAATCCTATGATTCTATCAGCATCTCTTATTGATGATATTTCTGCCGTTGTTACTACTATTGCTCTATTTGCTCCTGCAATTGCATTTTTAAAACCTTGTTCAATTCCTGCAGGACAATCTACAAGTATATAATCAAATTCTTCTTTTAATTTATTTGTTAATTCTATCATTTGTTCTTCATTCACTGCACTTTTATCTCTTGTTTGTGCTGCAGGCAATAAATATAATTCTTTAAATCTTTTATCTTTTATTAATGCTTGTCTTAGTTTACATTTTCCTTCAACAACATCTACTATATCATATACTATTCTATTTTCTAGCCCCATTACAACATCTAAGTTTCTTAAACCAATATCTGTATCTATTAATGCTACTTTTTTTCCTTCTAATGCTAAACTTGATCCTAGATTTGCTGTTGTTGTTGTTTTACCTACTCCACCTTTTCCTGATGTTATTACTATAACTTCTCCCATATTTTTCCTCCTTAGGATTTTTGTTTATAGGTTTTCTTCTTTTTTACTTGTCCTAAATTTATGCTTATATCATACACTCAAATCGTAAAAAAGTCAATAATAATATTGACTTTAATCGTAAAAATAATCAATTATTCCATTATAAATTCCCCATGCTAATCTGTTTTGATAATCATCTTCTAAAAGCTTTTTTTCTTCAGTTGGATTTGATAAAAATCCACATTCTACAATTGTAATTGGAATCTCTACATGTTTTATTATATATATGTTCTCTATTGTTTTTGCTACTCTATTATTTTCCTTTTGAATTGCTTCATTTAAATTATTTTGTATTGATATTGCAAGTTTTTTTCCTTCTTCACTCCCTTGCTTATAAAATGTCTGCCAACCATCATATTGTTGTTGTGGGATTTTGTTCAAATGTATTGATACAAACAAATCAGCAGAACTTTCATTTCCAATTTTTACTCTATTATGTATGTCTGATATTTTTTTCTGTTTTAATGTTTTGGCCTCTATATCATATATAGCATTTTCATCTGAGCGTGTTAATATTACTATTGTTCCACTTTGCTCTAATAAATTTTGTAATTTTAATGCAATTTTCAAATTTGTTGCAGCTTCTGTTGTTCCTGTACTACTTTGTGCCCCTTCATCTGGTTTTCCATGTCCGTGCATCTATTACTATAGTTTTTCCAGAGACTGGTAATGATACTGTTGGTACTATTTCTTTCTTATCTTTTATGAGTGTAAATACTAATATTGACAAAAATACACTGAATACAATAAATGTTATTCTTTTTTTTCTTAATAAAATCATAATAAAACTCCCATACTTTTTTTATAATTGTATGCAATTTTTTTATTATTTATGTTTTAGATATTTCTTTTCTAATCTGTTTTAGTTTTTTTATTTCATTATCAAAGTCTTCTTTATCCCAAAAACAAAATGTATACATTGAATCATTTTTTTCTCTTGCTAATTCCATTTCTTCTATTGTTACATATTTTACATCTGAAACTTCCTCTTTTTGTAATGTATACTCATTTATTTTATAATTAACTTTAAAAATAAAATTATATGAAAATCTTTTGGTTTTATCATTACTTTTATGAATATCATATATTTTTATTTGATTTTTTGGAATCTCTATACCTAGTTCTTCTTTTACTTCTCTGAATATAGCATTTTCAACACTTTCGCCACTATCTACTTGTCCACCAGTTTTGGCCCATTTGTTAGGATTCTTCTTTTTATTACTAGATCTTTTTTGAAGTAGAATCTCACCTTTTTCATTCATTATCCAACATGATACAGTTCTTCTCCAAAGTCCTTTTTCATAAGCTATTTCTCTTTCTTCAATTTGACCAGTAAATTCATTATTCTCATTTACAATATCAATTAATTCCATCTTCTCTCCTCTCTCATAATTAATTTTATCATTTATATATTTTTTATGCAACAAGAAAAAATTGCAAATTTCTCAATCTGCAATTTTATATATAATAAATAATTATTCCTATCAAAATTAATAGATTTCCTATTAATTTCTTTTTAGTTATTTTTTCTTTTAAAATTCTATTACTTAAAATCATTACGAAAATATATCCTAATGATTCTATAATTGGCTCATTTTTATATGGAACTCCTTTTAATCCTAAAACTACTAAAACTGTTGATAATACCATTAATCCATATCCTATTATTACATATGGATTTAAATATTCTTTTATTATTGAATTGTAAGTTTTAGAAGCACTTTTTTTCAAAATTATTTGTGATACAGAACTTACTACAACTGCTAATACTAATAAAATTATATATTTACTCATCTTCACTATTTACTATAATTGTACCTGCTATTACAATTATTACTCCTATTACATTTTTTATTGTTATTGTTTCATTAAATATTAAGATTGCCCATACAATTGACCATAGCAATCCCATTGCTTTATTTGCATATGCAACTGATATATCAAACTTTTTTATTAATTGTTGCCAAATTATTGCATATACACCTAATATAAGGATTTCTATTCCATAAAATAATATAAACTTAAATGATAAAAATTCTTGTCCTGATGCAAATTTTGCAAACACTGTTGATAATGTATAAACTGCTATTACTGCTTGTAATATACATATATCTCTAATTTTCGTTTTTTTCTTTACTTCTTTTTCTTTATCCATTTTTATTTCCTTTTAAATAATATTTTATATTGCTAAAATATAATATCCATATCTTGTTGAACTATCTATAATTTTATGAGAATTTATTTCATCAATTGGACTAATATAATAAATATATTCTGGATATTCTTTCTTTATCTTCTCTAATTCATCTACATCACCTTTGGTGAAAATAAATTTTATTACTGCTTGTTTTGGGTTTGTAACTTTAGTAAAATCTGGTTTATTACCTAATGCTACATCTATTACCATTTTTAAAAAGTCATATCCTGTAGAAATTTGAACTAAGTCTGAACCTATACAATCTCCACCCATTCTGGCACCAATTTCTATTATCTTCACTTCTCCTTCAGGTGTAATTTTAAATTCTGCATGTGATGCACTATTTTTTATTTTTAAACTATTTAATCCTGCAATCACTTCTTTTTTTACCTTTTCTTGCATTTCATTACTTAATCCTGCAGGCTCTGTATGTCCTGTTTCTATAAAATGTGGTGCACCAGTTGTCTGCTTTCTAGTTATTGTTAATATTGTATGTTCTCCATTATATGTAATACCTTCTGCACTGAATTCATCACCATCAATATATTCTTCGACAATAGCTTTTTTTTCAAATGATACTTCTATTGCATCTCTAATTGCTGTTTTTAACTTCTCTTCATCACTCAAATCTTCTATTTTAGTAATTGATCTACTTCCAGATCTATCTGTTGGTTTTACAATTATTGGTGTCTTCATTTCTTTTATTTTGGATAAATCATTAACATCTGATATTTCAAAAAATTTAGGTACTGATACACCATATTTTTGAAATGCCTTTCTCATTTCATATTTATTCGTTGAAATTTTAGTACATTCTAAACTATTTCCTGCAAGTCCTAATTTTTCAGCTAAATAATTTACTGTTAATGTTGCCAAATCTGATGCAACAGATGTAATTGCATCAGGCTTAATTTCTTTGCATTTTTCTAATATCTTTTCTTTTTCTATTATACTAATTGGATAAAAATAATCTGCAAATTCTGCCCCAACAGCTCCATCTGCCCAAGCGAAAACATGTGTCTCATATCCTAATTGTTTCGCTTTTTTTATTAATGGCATTTGAAAATTATTTGCCCCTATTATAACAATTTTTTTCATTAAAAAATCTCACCTTCTGTAATTATTTTTGATAAAATTCTTTTATTCTTTTTATTACTTCATCTTGATCTTGCTTTGTTAGTCCATAATACATTGGAAGTCTAATTAATTTTTCGCTTTCTATTGTAGTAAATTCATCTTTTCCATTAAATCTTCCAAATCTCTTTCCTGCTGGAGAATCATGTAATGGTATATAATGGAATACTGCTTGTATACCATTGTCTTTTAAATATTTTATCAATCTTGTTCTTTCATCTAAACTTCTTGCTTTTATATAAAACATATGTGCATTATGTGCACTATATTCTGGAACTGTTTGTATTTTTATTAATCCTTTTTTTTCTAATTCTTCTAAATTCTTTTTATAATAATTCCATGAACTTAATCTTGCATTATTAATTTCTTCTGCTTTATCTAATTGTGGATATAAATAAGCACAATTTAGCTCACTTGGTAAATATGATGAACCATAATCTACCCATGTATATTTGTCAATTTCACCTCTAAAGAATTTATTTCTATTTGTTCCTTTTTCTCTTATTATTTCTGCTCTTTCAATTAAATCAGGATCATTTATTACTACTGCTCCACCTTCGCCCATACTATAATTTTTTGTTTCATGGAAACTGTAACAGCCAATGTCTCCAATTGTTCCAAGATATTTGTCTTTATATTTAGCCATAAATCCTTGTGCTGCATCTTCTACAACTTTTAAATTATGTTCTTTAGCAATTTTCATTACTTTATCCATGTCTGGTGAAATTCCTGCATAATGAACAATAGCAATTGCTTTTGTTTTATCCGTTATTGCTTCTTTTATTTTTTCTTCATCTATATTCATTGTATTAGGATTTACATCTACAAAAACAACTTTTGCTCCTACCATTACAAACGCATCAGCAGTTGATACAAATGTATATGATGGCATTATTACTTCATCACCTGGTTTTAAATCTAATAATATTGCTGCCATTTCTAATGCTGATGTACAAGATGTTGTCATTAATACTTTATGAGCATTAAATTTTTTTTCCATCCATTCATTACATTTTTTAGTAAATGCTCCATCACCACAAATTTTTCTACTCTCTGCAGCTTCTTTTATACAATCTATTGATTCTTTTATGTAAATTGGTATATTAAAACCTATCATTTTTATCCTCTTCTTTCTATTTATATGTTGGTATTATATATCCAAATAATGCTCTTTGGGCTATTAAGATTATAATTACCATTATTAATATAATTATTATATTTCTAATTTTTTCTGACTTTATAAATTTTTCTAAAATAGTTTTTATTCCACTAACTATAAAATATGTAAAAGGTATTATTATTCCCATTATATATCTTCCCTGTGCTTGATAGTCACTTGTATATGAATAATATATGCTTAAAATAATAGGAATTATAATTGATGGAATAAATATATAATTTAATAAATATTTATTTTTTTCTTTCTTGTCATAAGCAAATAATTTTTTAAAATTTAATATACATCCAGCAATTCCAACTAGCCATAATAATAGATAAAATTCATAAATTTTATTAGACATTATTATATTTTGATATCCAAAAATTCCAACAAAACTTTTTAGTGTTGTTTTTATCCAGTCATCTTTTATCAGCATATCTGTTAATGATTCATTTTTTCTTTGTGGTGTTTCTCTTTTTGATGGTTTATATTTATCTATTGCATATTTATCTCCACATTCTACTTGTGTTTTCATTCCTAATATATCACCATCATAAATAATTGCATTTCTTATAAACCACCACCCAGCAACTGCAAATGCCATTAATGCTACAATTAATACTTTTTGAAGTATTTCTTTAATATTCATCTTATTAGAAATTACTGATACCAAGCAAAGTATAACACTACACAAAATATATCCATAAGCATTATAATATGTAAGAGAACAAAATCCTATTGAAAGTCCTAATAATATACAATGTTTTGTCTTCCAATTACTTTCTAATCCTAAAATCCATAAATATATTATCATTGTTGTTGCTAATACTGCTGTAGAATCATTATTTATATATGATGCTAAAAATGCCGTTATTGGTTGAAATACTATAATTACTATAAATAAATATTTATATATTCCTTTCAGTAATTTTTGAGCTATTTTTACTACAAAATATACAGATACTGTCATACTTATTGTACTTACAAGTCTTGCAGCAACAACTAATGCAAATTTATCATTTGTGAAAAATGATGCTATTTTAACAAAAACACCACCTATCATATATGTAAGAATTGGTTGAAATGCATATGATATTCCCCAATCAGGTTCTCTTATTTCTTCATTACCTCCTTGTGGAATACTGCCATGTTTAGCTATATATTTACATATCTTCCACTTCATTCCTTCATCAGGACACTTATTAAATGGTTGAGAAACTGTCCATATAAGAAAATATGAAAATACAAAAATTAAAAAAATTCCTAATATTAATTTTTTATGTTTTTTACATTTTTCGACAAAATTTGTAATATTTATTTTTTTATATTTTTTTATTTCATTTGTCATCTTTTTTCTTATCCCCTTTTTCCACTTTTTCTATGATATATGGTGGTCTTTTTCTTGCAGCATCATATGTTCTCCATAAGTATTCTCCTATAATTCCTATTGATAACATAATTACTCCAAATCCCATAAGCATAATCATTACAAGCGAAGTATAGCCTTCAACATCTATTTTACCAGTTATCTTTTTATATACTATTGCAATTAATAAAACTAAAGATAATAATGATGTTAAAAATCCAGTTGTTGTTATTAATTTTACTGGAAAATATGAAAAACTTAGTAATGAATCATATACTAGTTTTATTTTTTTAGATAATGTCCATCTTGACTTTCCTATTTCTCTTTTCTTTCTTATATATGGAACTGTTGTTGTTTCAAAACCAGCCCATAAAATTTGACTCATTAATGATGTATTTTTTTCTTGCATATTAACTAATAAATTTATAACTTGTCTATCTATTAAAAATGAATCAAATCCTCCCTTAGGCATATTATGAAGTGCTAATTTTCTCATTAAAAATGCATATAAATTTGAAAACATTTTTTGAGTTAATGGTTCTTCCCTATCAGCCCTTGTTGCTAATACCACTTTATAACCTTCATCATATTTTTGTATCATATCTAATATCATTTCAGATGGTTCTTGTAAATCAGCAGCTTTTCTTACTGCACAATCTCCCGTACATTGTGATAGACCTGCTAATATTGCCGAATGTTCTCCAAAATTTCTTGATAGTCTTATTGTCTTTATATTAGAATCTATTTTTGCTAATTCTTTCATTACACTATATGAATCATCTTTTGACCCATCATCTACAAATATTAGCTCATATCCTATATCAAGTTTTGATAATACCTTTTCTTTTAAATCAGCATATAATGGTAGTAAATTATCATGATTATAATATACTGGTACTACTATTGATATTTTCTTCATCTAAATTTTCCCTCCAATTATTTCGTTGCTATTTTACCATATAATTATCCTGAAATCAATCTTTTATTTATTAAGATTATTCTTAATATTTTCAATGCTTTCATTTAATTTGGATGTACAATATGGACACCTATCTGCTTTTATATTAATTTTATTATAACAATGTGGACAAATCTTTGTATCTTCTGCTTTTTTCTCTTCTTGTTTTTCTCCTATTTTTGCAATTTTATTCATAACTTTTACAAGTATAAATATTACAAATGCCATTATCAAAAAGTTTATTATATCTGTTAAAAATGCTCCATATGTTAGTTTTAATTTTCCAATTTCTAATACCCATTCTGAAAAATTTACTCCTCCAAAACATCCTAAAATTGGAGAAATAATATTATTTGTAAATGATGTTACAACACTTTGAAATGCACTTCCTATCAATACACCTACTGCTAAGTCTAAAACATTTCCTCTAAGTGCGAATTCTTTAAATTCCTTAAAAAACTTTCCTTGTTTTTTCTTTGCTTTTTCTATCGCATCTTTTGCTTCTTTTATTTTTTCTTCATTTTCTTTTTTCATTATAATATACCTTCTTCCGCTGTTATTATATTACATTTTTATTTACATATCAATATAAAAGTGATATTATATTTTTGAAGGAGATTTTTATATGATAGATTTACATATGCATACAACTTATTCAGATGGCACTGAAAGTTGTAGTACAGTTTTAAAAAAATGCCAAGAAAAAAACTTAAATTTTATTTCAATAACAGATCATAATACTGCTTTAGTATATGAAGAGTTAGAAGATCAAAGTATTTCTTCACTTTTTAATGGTCACATTATTTCAGGAATAGAGCTTAATACAAAAGCTTTAAATATTCCTATAGAAATTCTTGGATATGGTATTGATTACAAAAAAATGAATGAACTTGTAAAAAATGTGTATATTCCCGCTGAAGAAAGAAATAAAATCGAAGTAAAAAGATTATATGATAAATGTATTAATGCTGGAATTGTCCTAGATAAGAACTGTCTGGAAAACTACTCAACAGATATGTTTGCCTCAACATTTTTCCATAAAGAAATAACAAAACATGCGGAAAATAAAAAAATATTATCTGAAGAAGCTTGGAATTCTAGTAAAATCTTTTATAGACAATATATGTCTGATCCAAAAACAAAATTATATGTTGAAATGGACGATTTTGTACCAGACTTTGAAACTGCTAGTAATTTAGTTAGAGAAGCTGGTGGTTTAGTATTTATTCCTCATATTTATGAATACAAGAAAAATTCAGAACCTATACTAGAACATATTCTTAAAAATTATAAAATTGATGGTATTGAATGTTATTATACAACATTTACTGAAGAACAACATAAAAGATTATTAAATCTTTGTAAAGAACGTAATTTATTTGTTTCTGGTGGTAGTGACTTCCATGGTACTATAAAACCAGATGTAGATATTGGTGTTGGATATGGAAATATGCAAATTCCTGATGAAATTTTAAATTCTTGGAAAAATAAAATTAAATTTTTCAAATAAAATTTGACACATTTCGATTTTTGGTATATAATTAATATATTAACCCATTGTATGGATTTGCTATTCAAAAATCGGATAGTAAAAAACAATTTATGGAGGTATGGCACTATGACTACTCGTTGGATTGCTGTTACTGGCTTGGACGGAAGTGGCAAAACCACTTTGGTCGACAATCTCGTTAAATTTCTCGAATCTAAGGGATTCAAGGTTTACCGGGATCGTTTCCCCCACGATAAGTATTTGACCAAGACTCTCTTGAATGAGAGCAAGGACGCTTATACTGATCGTCTGCTCTTTGCACTGGACAATCGCATCGCGGGTACTCACCTGCGTGACATCATTGAGACTGGTGAATATGATTTCATAGTTACTCAGCGGTGTTTCCTGGACAGTTTTGTCCATGGTGCAGTTCAGGGCTATTCCTATTCTTGGGTGTCTGAACTCAATCATGTCAGCGATCTTCCCAAGTGTGACATTATGGTCCACATGGTCGCAGAAGCCCGCATCGCGTATGCGCGCATTTGCAATGATCCTGATGCTGATAAGTTCGAATATCCTGAATACATCGGCAAACAGGAGCAAGAAACCCGGCGGGCATATGTTGAAGTTGAAGCGCATAACAATCCTGCACTCACCCACTTTAACACTTGCCAAAACATCTACATGGACACCACTCAGATGTCCACTGATGAGGTCTTCGAAACGGTAAGCTCTAAGCTCGTTAAGATGCTCAACCTCTAAAAAATAAAGACCAAGTAGCGTATACGTTACTTGGTCTTTATTTTATTAAAATCTTATTCATGTCTTCTATCAACTGCATAACTACTTCCAATAATAGATTTTGCAACATGTTTTACTTGTGCTCCTATTTCACCTATTTCCAATATATTGGCAAATCTATCCTTATCTGCAATTACAGCTCCTATAGAAATTGATGTTAAAGAAAATTGTTCTATAATTCCTTTTCTATTTGCAACCTCTATATATCCTTTTTCTAGATCCTCTTCAGTAAAGAATTTTGTTACCCCTTCATCAAAGTTAGCAATTATTAATTGGCATATATTATCAACATCTAATGTTGGAACGATTGCTATAAAATCATCTCCACCTATATGCCCTATAAAATAATTTTCCTTAAAACTTTGATGAATACATTTTAAAATTGTATCTGCTGTATATTCAATTATTTGATCTCCTTTTAAAAATCCATATACATCATTATATGCTTTAAAATTATCCAAATCTAAATATAAAACTGAAAATTCCTCTTTATTTGTAATTCTTTTCTTCAATTCTGCATGAATTTGTACATTTCCTGGTAAACCTGTTAATGGACTTATTCTTCTATTCATTTTCAATAATCTATCTAAGTTTTTTATTGTATAATACAAATATTCTGTATCAACTGGTTTTTTTATATAATATTCAACTGATTGTTCTAAAACTTCTAATTTATGATATTTATCAGTATTTGATGACACAACAATTATTGGTGTTATTTGATTATCTTCATCTGTTCTTATCTGTTTACATAGGCCTGTAATATCTCTATCTATTGAATCTTCATTTATAATTATCAAAAAAGGTATATTTTTTAATGTTATATCTATTTGTTCAGTTTTTACTCCAATAAATTTGAACTCTTTATCATTTCTAAATAATTCTTTAAAAATCGGAATAGATGATTCATCATCATCTATTACATATATATCTTGTGCCATATTTTCCCTCGTTTCTTATTTTATTTTATGGTAAACTACATTGTGCCTTCTTTGAAGTTGTCAAATTCTCATTTGATGCCTCTATTATTAATTTATTATCAAATCCTTTTTGTAGTACAATTTCTGTTGTATATTCACTTGAATTTACATCTATATTTACTTTTTCTTCATCATTTAAAGTTATTTTTACATTTTTTAGTATAACTTCGTCTTTTATTGATATTGAATAATAAACATTTCCATCAAGCTTCTTTATCGCTTGAACTTTTATTTCTGGTACTTTTGCTCCAATTACTACTTGTGTTTTTTCTGTTTTTATTCCTTTATCATCTATTACTTCTATTTTTAGTGTATGTTTTCCAACTGGTGCTGTAATTCTTTCTGAATATTGTGTTGAATTAACTTCTATTACTTTCTCTTGTTCATCATCCCATTTATATGATACTGTCTTTATTTTTTCAACTGATGTAACTGTTAATTTTACAGCATTATCCACATTATTTAAATCTATTTGTGCTAAATTACCTACAGTATATTCTTGTTCATATTCTACAAGATGATTCATTTCATCTGTTGCTTTTACAACTATCTTGTTTTTTCCTCCATCCAATTTTACTGTAGTTTTTATATCTTGTTGATTATTTCCTTCAATAACTTTTTCATCTTGATTATTTAGTGTATATATAACTTGTGTTATTCCTTTTGGATGGTGAACTGAAATGTCAACAGAACTTTCATCTTCATTAAAATTAAAATTAACTACTGGTGTTGCATTTTCTTCAATATTTTTATTTATTTTGTCTTTTGCATATATACTTCCAGCAATAATACATATCCCTAAAATTAATATACTTATTGCAAAAAAGATTACTATTTTATTTATTTCAATAACTGATTTTTCTTTATATACTTTTTGTTTTTTATTTTGATTATAATTTCCATAGTTTATATTATTATTTTTGAATTGTTCTTCACCTGTATCTAATATTTGATTCATTTTTTCACCTCATGTTTTTTTATTTCTATGTTGAATTATAACATATTGATTTTTAGTTGTAAATAGTAAGATTTAATAAAATTTTTTCCTATTTTATTATTATTACACAAATCAAAAGACTAGATTATTGTAAATCTAGTCTTTTGATTTTATTGTTTTAACATTGGATCAATTTCATTTTTTATATTTTCTTTCATTATATCACAACTATGATCAAATTTTGCTTGATCTTCTTCACTAAGTTTTAATTTCAATATTTCTTTTACACCATTTTTATTTATTATTGCTGGAACTCCTATATATAAACCTTCTTGTTCATATTCTCCATTTTGATATGTTGAAACTGTTAATATTGCATTTTCATCATTTAAAACTGCTTTTACTAATCTATTTAATGCCATACCTATTCCATAATATGTTGCTCTCTTTTTATCAATTATTTCATATGCTGCTTTCCATACTCCATCATGGATTTTCTTTAAATCTTCCATTGGATAATTATTATCTTCCATAATATCAACCATTTTTTTACATCCAACATAGCAATGCTCCCATGGAACAAATGATGAATCACCATGTTCTCCTAATATATATGCATGTACATTTTTACTTGAAACATCTAAGTATTCTGCAATCAAATATCTTAAACGTGCTGTATCTAATACTGTTCCAGATCCTATTACCTTTGATGTTGGTAATCCTGAAACTTTTGAAACAACATATGACATTAAGTCTACTGGATTACTTGCAATTATAAATACTCCATTAAATCCACTTGCCATTACTTGTTCTGTTATTTCTTTCACTATTTTTGTGTTTGCTACTGCTAATTCTAATCTAGATTGCCCTGGTTTTTGTGGCAATCCCGCTGTTATAACAACTACATTAGCATCTTTACATTCAGAATAATCTCCTGCTTTTATTGTCATTTTTTGTGGGGCATATGGTAATCCATGTGATAAATCCATTTCCTCACCTTTAGCTTTATCTTTTAATACATCTATTAGTACAAGTTCATCTACTCCTCCTTGGTTTAGCATTGCATATGCCATACTCATTCCAACAAAACCTGTTCCTACTAATACTACTTTTTTATTTGTATTCATAAAAATCACATTCCTTTCCCACTGTTTTTTTAACATTATAATTATAGCATATATTTCTATTTTTTAAACTACTTTTTTATTAAATTCCTTTAATTTTTCTTCAACTTCACTTGTAGTCCCTAATTTTAATATTTCTTCTGCTAATTTTTCACACTCTTTTTTATCTAAATTATTAACAATTTTTCTTGAATTTAATATTTTATTAGGATTCATTGAAAATTCGTCTAATCCTAGACCAACTAATAATGGTATTAATAATTCATCACCAGCTGCTTCTCCACACATTCCACAAAATATTCCAGCCTTATGTGCACCATCTATTGATGATTTTATTAATCTTATAACTGCTGGATGATATTTTGAGTATAAATTTGATATTTTTTCATTTCCTCTTTCTACTGCAACTGTATATTGAATTAAGTCATTTGTTCCTATACTAAAAAAATCACATTCTTTTGCAATTTCTTCAGCAATAATTGCTACAGATGGTATTTCTACCATTATTCCTATTTTTATATCTTTTTTATATTCTTTTCCTTCATTATCAAATTCTTTCTTACATTCTTCTACAACTGCTTTTGCTTTTCTCAATTCTTCTATTGAAGAAATCATTGGGAACATTATTGCAATATTTCCATATGCACTTGCTCTTAATAACGCTCTTATTTGTGGTTTAAATATTTGAGAATTATCTAAGCATAATCTAATTGCTCTATAACCTAAAAATGGATTAGCTTCTTTTTCCATTTTTAAATATTTAATTTCTTTATCTCCTCCAACATCTAGTGTTCTTATTATTACTTGTTTTCCTTGCATTTTTTCAGCAACTTCTTTATATGAATTAAATTGTTCCTCTTCTGTTGGCATTTTTTCACTATCCATATATAAAAATTCACTTCTTAATAATCCAATTCCTTCTGCTGTATTTTTTAAGACTAATTCAACATCTGCTGGTGTTCCTATGTTTGATACAAGTTCAACTTTAAATCCATCTTTTGTCTTACTTTCTGAATTTTTATATTTTTCTAATTCAACTTTACTTTCAATAAAATCTTTTTGGATTTTTATTAAATTTTGTTGTTGTTCTTCTGTTGGATTTTCAAAGATTTCTCCACTTCCTCCATTTATGGCTACATATTCTCCATTTTTTAATATACTTGTTGCATTTTCTACTTTTGTTACTGCTGGAAGCAAATGTGTTCTTGCCATAATTGATGTATGAGAATTTTCTCCACCAACTTCTGTAATTATTCCTGATATATTTTTAAAATCTAATTTTGCTGTATCTGATGTTGTAAGTTCTTTTGCAACTATTATTGTATTAGGTTTTAATTTACTTAAATCTATTTTTTCTTCATTATATAATTTTGATATTATTCTATCTTTTATATCTGCAATATCTCTAGCTCTTCCAGCCATATATTCATCATCCATATTTTCAAATATTTGTATTACAGAATTAAATCCTGTTTCTGTAGCATATTCTGCATTTACTTTCGAATTTTTTATCTGATTTTCTGTTTCTGAAATTAATGATGGATCTTGCATAATCATTAAATATGCTGTCATAATTTCTTTTTCTGTTCCTGTTGCTTTTTCTACAATTTGATTAGTTTCATCTATTACCTCTTGTAGAACTTTATGGAATTTTTCTAACTCTTTTTCTGAATCTTCTATAATGTTCTTTTCTATTTTTCTTATTTCATTTTTCAAAATAACAATATTTCCAAATCCAATACCTGCTGAAACTCCTTTTCCTTTTATCATTTTTATCACATTCCTTCCCAACATATCAAATGCCTATAATAAAATTATTATAGGCATTTTTTACTATTCTCCAAAGTTATTTTCAAAAGCTTGTAAAAGCTCTTTCATTGCAGATTCTTCGTCTGCTCCATCACATTGAATTTCAATTTCTGTACTTGATTTAATTCCAGCTGCCATAATATTTAAGATTGATTTTGCATTAATTGTTTTCCCATTTGCAATTAAGCTTATTGTACTTTGATATTTTGATGCGATTTTTACTATTTCTGATGCAGGTCTTGCATGTAAACCTGTTTCATTTTTTAACGTAATTTTTTCTGTTTTCATATTTTATCTCATCCCTTCCATTATTTTTTATCATATTCAGGTAAGTTTTTCTTTAATTTTGCCATAATCATAGTTGATGCAACTGTTCCTACAGCAATTGCTAATAAATATAATAAAGGATGTCCTATTGTTGCTATAACAAATATTCCTCCATGTGGTGCCATCAATGTACAATTAAATATCATTGATAATGCTCCTGTTACTGCTGAACCAACAACAAATGCTGGTAATGTTCTTAATGGATCTGCAGATGCAAATGGTATTGCACCTTCTGATATAAATGAAAGTCCCATTATATAATTAACATATGCTGCTTGTTTATCTTTTTTAGATATTTTCTTTGGAAATGCTGTTGCTAAAAATGCGATTGCAAGTGGTGGTACCATTCCTCCAGCCATTACTGCTGCCATTATTTCATATTGACCTGATGCTAACATTCCTGTTCCAAATGTATATGCTGCTTTATTAATAGGTCCTCCTAAGTCTATTGCCATCATTCCACCTAAGATTGCGCCTAAAACAACTTTATTTGCAGTTCCCATTGATGATAAGTAATTATTTATTGCTGTATTTATTGCTCCAACATATGGGTTAATTAATAACATAAATGCTCCAATAAGTAAAATTCCAAATACTGGATATAATAAGATTGTTTTTATTCCCTCTATACTGTCTGGTAAATAACTGCAAATTTTCTTTAATAATATTACAATATATCCACCAACAAAACCTGCTATTAAAGCTCCTAAAAATCCTGAACTTACAAGTACAACTGAACTATCTGTTAATGATGCAAATGTTGTTCCTTGAACTGCTAAAATTCCTCCAACAAATCCAACTGCTAAACCTGGCCTATCTGCAATACTCATTGCTATATACCCAGCCAATATATATAACATTACATTAAATGCTGCTCCTCCGACTGTTTTAAAGAATGCAGCTACTGGTGTATTCATACCAAAATTAGATGGATTTATTGAATAATCATCTAATAAAAATGCTATTGCAATTAAAATACCTCCACCTACAACAAATGGTAACATATGTGTAACACCATTCATTAAATGTTTGTATATTTTTGTTCCAAATCCTTCTTTTTCATCTGAATCACTATTTTGAGATTTATTGCTTGAATGATATATTTTTGCATCACTTGATAATACACGTTCTATTAACTCTTGTGGTCTATTAATTCCATCTGCAACTTTTGCCTTTATTAATTTTTTACCATCAAATCTTGACAAATCAATCTTTGTGTCTGCAGCAATTATTACTGCTTTTGCATTTTTTATTTCTTCTTTTGTAAATTTATTTTTCACACCTGAAGAACCATGTGTTTCTACTTTTACTTTATGTCCTAATTGTTCTCCCATTTTTTCTAACGCTTCTGCTGCCATATATGTATGAGCAATACCTGTAGGACATGATGTAATAGCTAATATTTCATATTCATCATTTTTCTTTGTTTGTGTTAATTTTGCATTTTCTGCAATATCTATATATCTTAGAAATTCTTCTGGAGTTTTTGCTTCCATTAGTGACTTCCTAAATTCTGTATCCATCAATAATGTTGATAATCTACTTAATACATCTAAATGTACATTATCTTTTGTATTTGGTGCGGCAATTAAAAATAATAATTTTGCTGGCTGTCCATCTAATGAATCAAATTCTACTCCATCATTTATTACCATTGCTGATAATCCTGGTTTTGAAACTGCATCTGTTTTTCCATGTGGTATTGCAATTCCTTCTCCAATTCCTGTTGACCCTTCTTCTTCTCTTTTTAATACAACTTGTGTGTATTTTTCTTTGTCTGTTAAGTTTCCATTTTTCGCCATTAAATCTACTAATTTATTAATAGCGTCTTGTTTACTATTTGCTATGCCATTTAATTTTATAGCATCTTTGCTAAGTAAATCTGTAATTTTCATAACATTCATCCTTTCTTTAGTTTTTCTATATAAAGACCTTTAAGCTATATCTTAAAGAATTTTATAAACTTATTTATATTTTTTCTATAGTGATTTGTTTTAATAATTCATTAATTTCTTCATTCATTGCCAATCCTGCAGAAAAAGCTGTTGCACTTCCTGATGCAATTCCTAATTTTAGAGCTTCTTTGTAATCTTTTTTTTTCAAATATCCTGCTACAAAACCAGCAACCATTGAGTCTCCTGCACCTACTGTATTTATAACTTGTCCTTTTGGTGTATTTGAATAATATACTTCATTTTTTTCTGTAAGTAATATTGCTCCATCTCCACCAAGTGATATAAGTACATTTTGAGCACCTTTTTCTTGAAGCTTTTGGGCATAAATTATTATTTCTTCTTTTGTTTCTATTTTTGTATTAAATGTTTCTTCTAATTCTTCTTTATTTGGTTTTATAAAAAATGGTTTATATTTTAAGCAATTCATTAATAATTTTTGCGATGCATCTACTACAAATTTCACATTCTTTCCATCTAATTCTTTACATATTATTTCATATATATTTTCATTTATACATTTTGGAATATTTCCAGATAATATTACTATATCATTTGAATTAATATTTTGTATTTTCTGTAACAATTTTTCAATATCATTTTCTGTAATTTCTGGTCCATTACCATTTAATGCTGTCTCACTTTCTTGTATTAATGAATTTTTTTCTAATGAGCTAATCTTTACATTTATTCTAGTATATCCTCTGTTCGTTTCAATAAATTCCGTTTCTATATTATATTGTCGTATTTTTCTTTCTAATTCTTTTCCAGTGAATCCTGCTATAAAAGAAAGTGCCGTATTTTCTATTCCTAATCTTTTTAAAATTATTGACACATTTAACCCTTTTCCTCCAGCTAATATATTTTCTGATTTTGTTCTATTTATTTTTCCTATTTCAAATTTTTCAACTTGTACTGTATAGTCTAAAGCAGGATTAAATGTTATTGTATATATCATATTTTCACATTCCTTTCCTCTTTTGTTCTCATTTCCAATTTGATAATATCATAATCTTATTTTTTTTACAATAGATTTTTTCATTTTAGACCTAAAAAAAGAACCACAATTTTTCAATATAATTGTGATTCCGACTTTTTTCTTTTTTATCCGTTAAATGGTATAAATTTATTTACTATACTTCCTGCTGATGCTTTTCCAATTTCTCCATCATCTGTTCTAAACATTGCATATGAAGAATTTATTTTACTATCTATTAATTCTTCTACTTCATTTTGTGTTGAATTTTCTGCAAAAACAAGTTCGCTTACAAGTATTTGTTTTGCATTATATAACATTTTCTTTTCCCCTGTTGATAAACCTTTTTCTTTTTGTTTAAAACTTAAATTTCTGACAACATCTGCGATTTCATAAATGTTTCCACTTTTCATTTTGTCCATATTTTCTCTATAACGTTTATTCCAATTCTTTTCCATTTCTGTTTCATCTTGTTCTAATACTGACATAACTTTTTGGGCTTCTTCTTTATTTATTACACTTCTTATACCATGTTCTTCAGCTGTTGCTGTTGGTATCATTACCTTAACTTCTCCAGGCATTTCTAATATATAATATGATTGTTTTTCCTCCATTACTTCTCTTTCTTCTATTGCTACAATTCTTCCTGCTCCATGCATTGGGTATACAACTTCGTCTCCTACATTATACATGTCTTTCTCTCCTCTCAGTAAATTTATTTGGCATATTTCAATCATAAAATTTCTTTTTTTAGATTTTTTTAACCTTCTTTATTATACCACAAAAAATGGCAAAAGTCAAAGCATTTGCCATTTTTTCTAATTTTTTTATTGCTAATTTTAACCTAATTGGTAGATCCAAATCCACCATTTCTTTCACCATTTGCAGTATCATTATCTGCTACAAGATATGGTGTAAATATTGCCTGACCTATTCTGTCACCTTTTTTTATTTCTATATCTTCATCTTTTATATTATAAAAAGCAAACATTATATGTCCATCATTATCTTCATTTCCATAATAATCTTTATCTACAATTCCAATACTATTTGCTAATATTAATCCTTTTTTTCCTGGATTAGAGCTTCTATTTACTAACATTAGATATTCATTATCTTGCATATATGCTTTTATACCTGTTTTTACTAATGTAGGTTTCATACCTTTCTTAAAGCTTGGAATTATAACATCTTCTGCTGATTCTACATCATATCCAGCTGAATATTTTGTCTTTCTTTCTGGTAAATTTATTCCATTATTTTCAAATCCTTTTGCTATCTCAAATCCTCTAATTCTTTTCATCATTTTTTCCTTTCATTTGTTTTTATTTTCCATTTACTTTTATCATTCCAGTACTACTTGCTGCTATTGTATATTGACCTGCATTTGTAAAGCTTAAAAGAGAACCTTTTAATGTTTGTGCTTGTGTTGTATTTGTATTTTTTACATTTACTACAATTCTATCTCCTTCTTTTAAACTTATCTCTCCAGTTGTTGAACTTTCTAATTGTTCTAATACTTGTGTTGTATATTCTGAATAATAAACATTTTCACCAATTTTGGTATAATTTGCTTGTGTTGTTTTCTTCCCAGGGTTCTCATCTAAATGTTGTACTTCCATTTCAACATTATATGTATTTCCTGTTGCTGCTAGAGAATTTTCTAATGATTGGTATTTTGCTTGTGATATTATTCCTGTATTTTGTACATCTGTTACAAATTCATTTACTAATAATTCTACATTTTCTTGAACAACATTATCATTTCTTTCTGTTAATGAAACTAGTGGTGCTACGAATAGTAATGTTGCTGCTAAACATATTGCTATTACTGTTGTTGTTGTATTTTGCATAAAATCACATCCTTTCTTATTTTATTAAACATTATTTTTCATTTTTTGTCAAATTTTGATCATATTTTTCTAATATATAATCTAAATTTTTTGCAAATTCTTCTAGCATAACAATTTTTATTGATGCTGTTTTGTCTTTTATATATTCTCTTATAACTTCTCTTAATTTTATTAAGTTATCTTTTTCTTCAAGTAATAATTCTGAATATAATTCAGCTCTTTTTATCATCTTGTCTTTTATAGTAACTAAGTCTTCATTACTAGAATACATTAATCGTTGTAAAACATTTCTTGGCTCATAATATCTAAAGATTGGTATTTTCATACATTCTTTATCAAATCTATCATAGAATTGTTCCATTTTCATAGGAATACATTTGAATATTTCTTCTGCCTTTTTTTCAAAGGCTTTTTCTTTTAAACTTTCATTTATTTCATAAAATTTATTTAGTATTTTTTGCATATCTTTTTGATTTTGAACTAATGCAAATTCAGTAAATTCATCTTTTTTTATTTCATAGTATTCTGATTTTTGAGCAACTAAATCCATACTATCTTCAAATATCTTTTTTATTGTTTCAGATTCATATGGGATTAATTTTTTACTTGAAAAATAACTAAAATATGAATATAGTTTTACTAATTCAATTAATTCTACTTTTCCAGATTTTATTTCTTTTATTATATCATTTATTACTTTCAAAAATTCCTCATCAGGTATTTTCCAATATTCTTCTGTTAATAATCTTTTATATGCAGGAACATTTCTATTTTCTCCTGTATTTTGTATTTCTGCCATGTCATTTTTTAATATTTTCATATCAAAGATTCTTGTTCTCACATAATATTCAATAAATTTAAAAAATCTATATTCTGCTTTAAAATTATAATAATAATTATTATCAAATTCTTTAATATAAAATTGTCTATTATCCATTAATACTCTTGATGATACTAATATTGCTTTATATTCTTCATTATTTTTTATATCTATAAATTTATCTTTAGTTACTTTTCCTGCTTTTATCTCAAATGATATTGCTATAGTAAATATTAGCATTGTTTGAATTACTCTATTACTAATATCAGGATATTTTTGTGTTACAACTTGATATATTTTTTGAAAATCTTTTAATGCATGTTTTAAAATTCTTAAGTTTCTAGTTCCACTTTTTTTAAATGTTGAAATTATAAGGTTTATATTTGTTCTATAAAATCTTTCTAAATCAGGATCATCTTCATATCTAATTAATATTCCATTTATTATATAATCAAATTTTGGAGCATATTCAAATGTTTCGCCTATAAGTTTTTCTTTTATTCTTTCATAATCATTTGCTTTATCAAATACATTTTCTATTTGTTCTTTTATTTTTTCGACCATAGGCTTATTATTATCTTGTAACTCACCTTCTTTATCAAGTATATATGTAGCTATAAATGTTTTCATTTCCAAATTGCTACTTTTTATTTTTGTTGATAATTCTTTTTCATTACATATTATTATTGTTTTTATATGATCATGCTCAACAAAATTATTTATATATCCTAAAATGTCTATAACATCTACATTTGCTCTTTCTAGGTCATCGAAACATAATACTTTATCATCTGTAGAGAAAAATTCTTCATAATCTATTTTTCCTTCATTTGCTGATACTCCAAATAGATTTGCCATATCTAACCCTGTTTTAGCATATTCTGGTATTGTCATTTCTTCATGTTGATTCATATATTTTTTTAAGTTTTTGTCCATAAGTTGTGTTGTTTCTATAAAAATCTTTTTGCTTATATCTTCAAGATTAGAAATTCCATATAATGACATATATATTGTTTTATATTGTTTTCCATTAAATTTCATGGAATCTATTTTCTTTCTAATTTTGTTATTCCAAAAATGTGTTTTCCCTGAGCCCCATTCTCCATTAATCATTATTGCATAATCTGTATAATCTGCTCTTACATAATCTAATATGCTTTCAACTAAGTCTTCCATAAATCTATAGCAAATGCTTTTATTCGCATTTTCTCCTTTCTATTTAATCTTTTGCAAGAGTTAGTACACCTATGTTTTCTTTTTTTATTCCATTTTTTCTTAAGAGATTTGAACATTCATTTAATGTACTTCCAGTTGTATAAATGTCATCTATTATAAGAATTTTATTGTTCATTATTTTTTCTATATTTTTTATCTTAAATGCTCCTTTTATATTTTCTTTTCTTTCTTTTTTATTTAGTGTACTTTGCGGTACAATATTTTTAGTTTTATATAATATTCTACTTTCTATTTTTATTTGTAAAATACTTGAAATTATTTCTGCTATTAATTGACTTTGGTTATAGCCTCTTTGTAGCCTTCTTTTCCAACTTAATGGTACCACAATAATTATATCATATTTTTTTAATTTTTCCAAATATTTTTTATTATTTTGTAAAAAATGTTCAATTGTTTTGTATATATATGACTCTTTTTGAAATTTCATCTTTAAAATTAGGTTTCTTATTAAATTTTTGTATTGAAATAAATAATATTGCTCTGAAAAATTTTGTCTTTTTGAACTAATTTTGGTGAATTTAAATTCTTTTTGTAATTTTTTTCTACATTCATAACAAAGTGAATTTCTACTTTCATTTTTACATATTCCACACATTTGCGGATAAAAAATGTCTAGTATTTTTTGAATTTTTTTATTATTGATTATATCTTTATTTCATCTCTCCTTCATAAAACAATAAAAAGAGCTTATCTTTAATAAGCCCCTCTATTTTATTATACTTCCATGATTATTGGTATAATCATTGGATTTCTTTTTGTTTTTATAAATAAGTAATCTCTTAGGTTTTCTTTAATTGTTGATTTTATTGTTGTCCAATCACGTATTCCTCTTTCTTCGCATTTTGCCACTTCATGTCTTACAACACTTTTTACATCATCCATTAAATTCTCTGATTCTCTTACATATACAAATCCTCTTGAAATTACATCTGGACCAGCTACAACTTCCCCTGTTTGTGAATCCATTGTTAATACTATTACTATTAGTCCATCTTGTGCTAAATGTTGTCTATCTCTTAATACAATATTTCCAACATCTCCAACACCTAATCCGTCAACTAATACTCTTCCACTTGGTACACTTCCATTAAATTTGCATTCATCTTCATTCATTTCTAATACTCTACCATTTGTAAGCATAAAAATGTTTGATTCACTTATTCCCATTAATTTCGCTGTATCTGCATGTGCTCTTAATTGTCTATATTCACCATGTACTGGTATAAAATATTTTGGTTTTGCTAATGCCATTATTAATTTTTGTTCTTCTTGACACGCATGTCCTGAAACATGTACATTTGCTAATGCACTATATACAACTTCTGCACCTAATTGCATTAAATCATCTATTACTTTTGATACATATTTTTCATTTCCTGGAATTGGTGTTGCTGATATTATTATTAAATCATTTGGTGTTATTGTTATTTTTCTATGATCACCTGCTGCCATTCTTGTTAATGCTGACATTGGTTCTCCTTGGCTTCCTGTTGTTATAATAACTAATTGTTCATCTGTATATGTTCCTATCATATCAATATCAATAAATATGTTGTCTGGACATTTGATATATCCTAATTCTATTGATGTATTTATAATATTTATCATACTTCTTCCACATACAGCTATTTTTCTGTTATATTTAATAGCTGAATTTACTATTTGTTGTATTCTGTGTACATTTGATGCAAATGTTGCTACAACTATTCTTTTTGAACAATTTTGAAATACTGTATCAAATAGTTCTCCCACAGAACTTTCTGACATTGTAAAGCCTTTTCTTTCTGCATTTGTACTATCTGACATTAATGCTAATATTCCTTTATTTCCTAATTCTGCAATTCTTCCAAAATCCATAAGTTGTCCATCTATTGGTGTGTAATCTACTTTAAAGTCTCCTGTATGTAATATTGTTCCTGCTGGTGTTGTGATTGCTAACATTACTGAATCTGGTATGCTGTGTGAACTTCTTATAAATTCTACTTTAAAGTTCTTTCCTAATTGAATTGTTTCACCTTGTGTTACTATATGCATTTCTGTACTTCTTAATAATTTATGTTCTTCTAATTTATTGCTTATTAGTCCTGCTGCTAATCTTGTTGCATATATTGGTGTATTTATTTGTTTTAAGAAATATGGTATTCCTCCTATATGATCTTCATGACCATGTGTTATAACCATTCCTTTTAATTTTTCTTGATTTTTTACTAAATATGTTATATCTGGAATTACTAAATCAACTCCTAACATATCATCTTCTGGAAATGATAAACCACAATCTACAACAATCATTTCATCTTCATATTCAAATACTGTAATATTTTTTCCGATTTCATGTAATCCTCCTAATGGGATTATTTTTAAACTTGATTTTTTGAATACTTCTTTTGCAATGCTAGTTTCTACTAATTCTCCATCTTTTACTTCTTGCATTATTTTTGGTGTTCTTGTTTTATAATTTCTCTTTGTTTTTGGTCCTTCTTCTTGTTTATGATTTTCTTTTTTATGATAATTTCTTCTTGTCTTTCTTACTTTTTCAGCAACAGTACTTGCTGTTTCTTCCAATATATTTTTTTCTTCTGACATTTATTTATCTATTCTCCTTTCTCTTTTAATTTTATCTGTATCAAATAGAACAAATAAGAAAAATTTAAAATTTTTCTTTGATTTGTTCTTGAATATTTTTTATTTAATTATCTCTCATAATTATTTACTACTTTTATCATTTCATACGATAAAATCAAATCAATCTCTTGACAACACACTTGATATTTTAACATATTTTTATATAATTGTCAATTGTATAAATTCCATTTTCTTGTAAATACTAACATTATAATATTTTTACAAGAAAGGATTATTATGGAAAATACTAAAATCGGAAACAAAGAAGCAATTGCTCTTTTAATATCAATAGCATTTAATCAAATAATTATATTTGGAGTAAAATCTATAATCAATAATACATCTTCCGCTTCTTTACTTAATCTACTATATTTAAGTATTATTATATTAATTTTCACAAGTTTGATATGTTTTTTATTAAATAAATTTCCATCATTTGATTTACTCGATATATCTGATTATCTTGGTGGAAAAATATTAAAATGGATTGTTGGAATTTTATTTTTTATATATTTTATTATTTTTGCAGGAAATTCACTTCATCTGTTTTCTTCATGTTTAGAAATAATATATTTTCCTTTAACTCTACTGATTTTTATAAGATTATTTTTAATAATAGGAGCTACTATTACTTGCCTATTCAAAAATAATGCGTTATATAGAAGCAATTTTATTGTTTTTCCTTTAATTATAATTACTACTATCTTTATGTTTTTCTCTGATATGAAATATTTTAACATTGAAAATGTATACCCTATGTTTGGAGATAGTCTATTTTACACTTTTGTTGGTGGATTAAATAATATGATTGTATTTCAAAGTTTAGCATATATTTTTTTCTTGCCACCATTATTAAAAAATACTCAAAACATAAAAAAAATTGCAATAACATCTATTGTAATATCATGTATTTTAAACTTATTATGTGTTGCAACAGTTCTTTTTACATTTGATGGTTTTACAGAAATAGATGAATTACTACCTTTATATTCAGCAGTAAAGCATATAGAATATGGTGAATTTTTTAGAAAAATGGATTCTATATTTTTTCTAATTTGGATTATTAGTTTTGTAAGTTACTTAAGTTTAACACTAAAATTTTCAGCAAATATTTTAAAAAAATTAACATATTCAACATCTAACTTTTTCTTTATATTTATTTCTGCATTTTTATTATTTATAACATCTGGATGGCAGAAAAATTATAATACATCTTTGATGTTTACTGAAAATTTTTTAAGTTATTTCTTTTTTATATTAGTATTCATAATTGCTATTTTAGTTTTACTATTAGCATTTATAAAAAAGAAAATTAAAAGGTGGTCAAAATGAAGAAAAAATTTATAATTATTTTAATATTATTTGTTGTCTTTATTACATTTATTGCAGGATTTTCCAATTCATACATCTCTCGTCGTATAGAACATCTTGCATATGTTCTTGTGCTTGGAATTGATAAGGGTGAAAAAGCAAGATTAAAAATTTCTACTCAATTTATAAATGTTTCTTCTTCATCAAGTGGTGCATCTTCTGATTCTTCGCAAATTGTATTAACATCTTGCGAAGCTAATTCTATTTTTAGTGGATTAAACCTTTTAAATAGTTATATAGGTAAAGAAATTAATCTTGCACATTGTAGTGTTGTCGTTTTTTCAGAAGAAATTGCCAAAGAAGGCATTTCATCAGAGATATATAGTTTAATAAATAATGAAGAAATTCGTTCTTCTGCTAATATTGTTGTTACAAATTGTAAAGCATATGATTATATTAATAATAGTAAACCTAATTTAGAAAATCTAACAAGTAAATATTTCGATACATTTGATATTACAAGTAAACTAACTGGATATTTTTCAAATATAACACTTGGTGATTTTTTTAATAATCTATCTGAAAGCAATTCAGACCCAATAGCAGTCTTAGGTGGATTAAATTCAACAGCACGTTCTGAAGAAAATAAATCATCTTCAAATTCTTCTGAAGAAAGTTCTTCATCTTCAAATAGTGGCAATTCAGACAATATAAATGGTGAAACCTCAAATTCTAATTTATCATCACAAGATGTTGAGGAGCAGGAAAAACAGGAAATTGAAACTAATCAGAATAATTTAGTTGCTGGGAAAAGTTCAATTGTTGGTGGAAGAGGTACAGAAAACCTTGGTCTTGCTATTTTTTCTGGTGATAAATATATTGGAGAATTAACTGTTTGGGAATCAATTTGTCATTCTCTTATCACAAATTCTATTGATACCTGTATAATATCTGTTGAAGATCCTTTAGTTGAAAATAAACAATTAGAAATTCAACTTTCTCCTAATAAAAAATCAAAAATAACATCTAATATCGAAAATGGCGCTATAAATATAAATATTGAACTAAATTTAATTGCTAATATAATCTCATTAAATTCAAATATAAACTATGAAGATACAGATACTATAAATAAGATATCCGCAGCTACTCAAAATCGTTTAAATGACGAATTAAATAAATATTTTGATAAAACAGCAAGAAAGTATAATGTTGATATTGATAAATATTATTTAAGTATTCTAAAATATTTTCCTTATCAAAAAAACTTTGATGATTTTAATTATAAAGAAAAATTAAAAAATGCCAACTTTAATTGTAATACACATGTTAACATTATTTCTTCATTGCTCATAACAAAAACATAAGTGCAAATGTAAAAATACATTTGCACTTAACTTGATTCTTTAAATCCTTTTCCTAATACTTCTCTTGCATTTGCAACTACAATAAAACTTTTTTCATCAATGTTTTTAGCAATACTTTTTATTTTAGGTATATCTCCTATATTTGCTGCACATATTAATACTAATTTGTCATTTCCACTATACATTCCTTTTCCGTAAAGCCCTGTTACTCCTCTTTTTACATTTTTTTCTATCTGCTTTGAAATTTTCTCACTTTTGTCTGAAATTATAAACATTATTTTTGTGTAATAAATACCTTCAAATATAGTGTCAATTAATTTTCCATATAAATATATTGCAATTGCAGAATATAATCCTATTTCGATATGTTTAAATACAAATACATTTGCAATAACAATTATAATATCTATTATTGTTAAATATCTACTTATAGTAATATTAGGTTTATATGATTTTATTAAATTTGCAATTAATTCTGTTCCACCAGTAGATGCCCCCACTTTTAAAATTATTGCTGTTCCAATTCCTATTATTGCTCCTCCATATACTGATGCTAAAAATCTGTCTGTTGTTATTGGTTCAATTTTGTCAAATATATCTATAAAAACTGACAAACTTGCCGTTCCTACTATAGATTTTATTAAAAACTTTTTTCCTATTCTATAATTTGAAAAAATAAACATTGGAATATTTAATATTAAATTCATTAATCCCATAGGAATATTAAATAAATAATATGTTATTGTTGCTATTCCAGAAAATCCTCCTGTTGATAATTGATTTGGTAATAAAAATAATGATATTCCAAATGCCATTATCATTGCACCTATTACTGTTCCACTTCCATCTAAAATAGCTTGTTTTACTCCACTTTTCACCAACATCTCCTTTACAAAAAAACTATATATTACAATTATTTGTAATATATAGTTTTTTATACATATTATATTAGACAACCACTTTTTCTCCTGTTTCAATATTATAATATTCTGTTAATCTTTGTGGTTCAATTTTTAAGACATCTGTAAAGTTATATACATATTCTGGAATTCCGCCACCTTCATTTGCACTTCTATCATATTTTATTATTATAGGTTCAATTGTTGTCTCAAAATCATGTATTGTCATATCATAATAATTTCCCCACTCTGTTACAGATACTAAATTTTCATCCAGTGATTGTTCAAAAAATCCATTTATTTCAATATAATAATTTAAAATATAAAAATTATTTGTATCTTGATTTGCTTTTACTTTTAAATCTGAAACTTCTCTTTCTATATCTTTTATTTTTTTTGATACTAATTTTTTTTCGAAATCACTACTATTATCTTCATCCCATAAAACTGAAATTTCTATAAAATAATTTTTCTCATTTTGATAATTTGTATAATAGTAAAAATCGTTTAATGTTCTATCTGTTAATGTATATAAATTTTTATATCCTATATTATTTGATTTATATAATGATTCACTTGATAAATATTTATTATAAATATTTATATAGTCAGCCCATTCTTCAAATGAAACTGGTATATATATTTCATCATATACTATCATAATTGCTGATGGCGTACAATAAAAGTCTGTTATTTTTCCATTTTTATATTGTTCTATAAAATCTGCAACATCTTCTTCTATATTTCCATAATCATTAACTTGTAAATCTCCACTTAAATTCATCTCAGCTCTATTTGACACAAATCCATAATATGCTGATTTTCTTAATATTTCAGTTATTGGAGCATTTGTTGTAAATAAATCTTCTAATTTTATTAAATTTCCTGTATTTAGATCATATGTAAATCCTTTTTGAACATTTATCAAATCGTCACTATCATCATTTATTTTTCCCCAAGAATATGAAGAAAAAGAAAGTATGTTACTAAAATTAGCTGTCACATATAAACTTATTGAAGCATTTACAACTTTATCTAAATCAATATTTTCTTTATATCCATTTAAAGCTTCAATTTCAATTTCTTTATTTATCTTATCTTGAATTTTTTGATTTTTTAAACCATCTATCTGGAAGTATGTTATTTCAACTCTTTCTTTTGTTGCTCTTTTTTCTGTAATTTTCAAATCATTTTGATTATATTTTCCTTTTAAATCAATTCCTTTTTGATTTGTAGCCTCATTTTTTTTGGTTTCTTCTGTTTTTGCTGTTTCTTCTGAATTATCATCTTTTATATCAATTCTTTTATACATAACTAATATTGATGTTATTATTATACAAACAACAGAAAATATAACAACAAAGATCAATTTTCCTTTAATAGTTTTGAACATATCCTGCCTCCTTAGCAACTTTTTGACCATATGTTGATATCATCGCATTTAATAATTTTCTAGCATCACTATTTTCTGGCTCATCTTTTCTTATTACAGCATAATATGCTGTTTTGATATTATATAAACCTGTTTTTATATTATCATAAGTTGGTTCTATTCCATTTACAGATAAAAGTTTTATTTTGTCTTTTGAATACATTGTTGTAATATAATAATAATATGAATATCCTATAGCATTCTCTTTATTTTGATAATCTGAAACTACATCAACTATATCTACCATAGATTGTGGAATTGTTTCTTTTTCAGGTTCTTTCATTTTTATTCCTTGCATTACAAGTGACAACATTCCAGATTGACTTCCAGAATTTTTTGGTCTTTGATATGCTAATATTTGAGCATCTGTTCCTCCAACTTCTTTCCAATTAGTTACTTTCCCTGAATATATATCTTGAATTTGATTTAATGTTAAATTATCTACTGAATTTTCTTTATTAACAAAAAATACAAATGCTTCTTTTACAACTGGTACAATTTCTAATTCTACCCCTGCATTTTTTGCAAGTTGTTGTTCTTCTTCAGATGGATATGTTACTAATATTAAATCTGATTTTTTATTTATTAAATTAACATATGCATTATGTGTTTTAGAATGTGTAACATCAACATTTTCAATATCTGTTCCTGTAAATGCTGATTTATATGCTTGTGCTAAAGGTAATGTAGCTGTTGAACCATCTATTTTAGGATAATTCTCCATAGTAAATATTGGTTCTTGATTTTTGTCTTTCTTTTCCCATGTATGTGTAAAATATAAATATGCAACAATACATCCTACAACAACTAATATCATTATAACAATCAATAATATATTTATCGTTTTATTTTCTTTTTCCATAGTTTCTTTTATTCCTTTTCATCTAAAAATTCTGGATATTTTTCTAATATTTCTAGTTTAAATTTTCCTTCTTTCATTTTTTCATCTTGTTCAATTATTAAATCTAATTCATATACATCTTTTAATTTTCTTATATTTTCTCTCTTATGTCCAACAACATTATTTACATCTTTAGGATTAATTATAATTTTTACCCTTTTTACTTTTGTATTCATTTCTTTTATTCTTTTTAATATATCATCATACCATAAATTTGCTTCTACTAATTGTCTAAATGCTGGATGATATGGACCTGCAACTACTTCACTTCCTTTTACAGATGGATCTGTTATTTCATCTGTATTTTGAAGTCCTATTCTAATTATATCTATTCCTTTTGCTCTAAATATTGGTACAATCTCTTTACATGTTTCTACAGCTTGTACAACTGTTAATGGCTTATATTTTCCTTCTAAATAATTTTTTTCAAGTTTTGTATTATGTATTACTAATACAGGATAAATTCTTACCATTTTTGGTTTTAATTTAATTAATTCTTTTGCTGTATTTATTTCATCTAATCTAGTACTTTCTGGCAACCCTACCATCATTTGATGTCCTAGATAAAATCCATACCATCTGATTAATTTTGATGCTTTTTTTACATCTTCAAATGTATGTCCTCTATGACTTTGTTTTAATATATAATCATTTGCAGATTGAACTCCTAATTCTATTGTTCTTACTTTATATTTCTTCAATCTTTTTAATATATCTTTATTTATATAATCAGGTCTTGTTGAAACTCTTATACTATCTATTTTTCCATCTTTTATAAATTTATATGCTGTTTGTAGAAATTCTTCTTGTTTGTCTACATCAATTCCGGTGAAACTTCCCCCAAAAAATGCAACTTCTTTTTTTGCTTCTTTATCTTTTATGTTCTCTAAATAAAAATTAATTGTTTTTATTATATCTTCTTTTGTTATCATTTTTTGTTGTCCACTTATTGATTTTTGATTACAAAATACACAATCATTTGGGCATCCTAAATGTGGTACAAATATTGGAATTATATAGCGCTTTTTCATATTTTTTAATTCCTTTCTTACATTATATATTTATTTTAAGATTTCAAGAGCTTTTCTTGCAGCTTCCATTTCTGCAATTTTTTTAGATTTTCCTTCACCTATTGCAATTTTTTTTCCATTCCATTCTACTTGTGATACAAATATTTTTGCATGGTCTGGTCCTTTTTCATCTATTATTTCATATTTTATACTTGTTGTTCCATGTGCTTGTAGTTTTTCTTGAAGTACTGTTTTATAATCTTTTTGTCCAACATGTTTTGTTGCAACTTCAATTTCGTCTTTTAAATTATCTATAATAAATCTTTGAGCTTCTTCTAAGTTACTATCTAAGTACATTGCTGCAATTACTGCTTCAACACTGTCTGCTAAAATGGCTTTTCTAATTTGCTCTTTTCCTTTTATCTCTGAATTTCCTAAATATAAAAATTCATTAAATTTTAGTCTTGTTGCTATTTTATACAAACTATCTTCACATACTACTGTTGCTCTTACTTTGGTCATCTCACCTTCTTTTAATGTTGGATAATTTTTGTATATATATATACTTGATATAAATTCTAATATGCTATCACCTAAAAATTCTAGTTTTTCATTACTTTGAATTCCTTTTTCGTAAGCATATGATGTATGTGTTAATGCTCTTTTTAGTAATTCTTTATTTTTAAATGTATATCCTATATTTTCTTCTAAACTCTTCATGATTTATTTAACTTACCTCTTTTTTCCATTATTATATGTTTCTATTTTACTATATCAAATAAAAAAATGCAATAAGAAAAGTGACTTTGTCAACTTTTCTTAACCAGATTTGAGTTTTCTACTACAAGTAGAAAATCTCAAAGGGAATAGCGATTGTAGCATCATTTTATTATGCAAAAATTATAAATTTTTGCATAATAAAAAAGACATGTTTTTTAACATGCCTATCTTTTGTTTTTATTATACATTTTCTTTTATGTAATCTACTACATCTCCAACTGTAACAACTTTTTCTGCATCAGCGTCTGGAATTTCTATATCAAATTCTTCTTCTAAAGCCATAACTAATTCTACTATATCTAAAGAATCAGCACCTAAGTCATCAATGAAAGATGCTTCTAATGTAACTGCTGTATCAGCTACCCCTAATTGTTCAACAATTATTCCTTTTACTTTTTCAAATACTTCCTCTGAACTCACTACAAGTTCACCCCCTCTCAATTTTAAATGATATATTTCATTTAATTTTCAAATGTTTCTTTAACATTTATATTATATGTTTATTATTTTGTCAAGCATATTTGGATTTTTTTTATTTTTTATACTAACCATTCAATATTTAAGCTTTATTAATTTGTTCAAAGTGCTCTATCATCTTATCTACAGCTTTATTTTCAACAAATTTTTCAGCTTGTTTTATAGTAAATTCAAATAGTTTTTCATCACTACTTCCATGTGCTTTTACAACTGGCTTTTTTACTCCTAAAAATAATGCTCCTCCATATGATTTATAATCCATTGTCTTTTTAAATCTATTAATTGCTGGCAAACATGGTATTGTTCCAATTTTAGCAAATATATTTTGCGTTAGACTTTCTGATAAAGTTCTTTTTACAAATTTTCCAAGTCCTTCTGTTGTTTTCAAAAATACATTTCCTGTAAATCCATCTGTTACTATTGCATCAACTTTTCCTGAAAATGCATCTCTTCCTTCAACATTTCCTATAAAGTTTATTCCTAATTCTTCTGATTTTTCTTTTAATAACTGATAACTTTCTTTTACTAACTCATTTCCTTTTGTTTCTTCTGTTCCTATATTTAATAAACCTACTGCTGGTTTTTCAATTCCAAATGTGTTTCTTAAATATATTGTTGACATTTGAGCAAATTGTAATAAGTTAATTGGTTTACAATTTGTATTTGATCCTGAGTCTATTAATAATAATTGGCTTTTATATGCTGGTAATATTCCTGCTAATGCTGGTCTATCTATTCCTTTTATTCTTCCAACTATTAATGTTGCTCCTGCAAGCAATGCTCCTGAATTTCCAGCAGATATGAATACATCACCTTCATCTTCTTTTAGCATTTTAAATCCAACTACCATTGATGAATCTTTTTTATGTCTTATTGCATCTGTTGGTCCATCTTCCATTTCAATTGTTTCTGTTGCATTTCTTACTTTTAGTCTATCTGATACTTCTTCAATTTCTTTTCCAGTAAATTCTTTTATTTTTTTTCTTATTACTTCTTCTTTTCCTACTAATGTTATTGTTGCTTTTATTTGATTAACTGCTTTTAATGCTCCTTTTATATTTGCCTCTGGTGCATTGTCTCCTCCCATTGCATCTAGTAATATATTCATTGTTTCATTTCCTTTCTTATTATGTTTGTTTTTATTTTGCTATTATTCTTATTCATGATGTTTCTATTTTATTATTGTTTTATTAAAATTGCAATAGTAATCAATAAAAAACCATAGAAATTTATATTTCTATGGTTTTTTGTTTTATCTTTCTTCGTCTTGTTCTTCATCCGTTTTAAAAGTTAATTCAAAGTCTTCTTGTTCCTTATCCTGTATTAGCTGTTCTTGTTGATGTTGTTCCCCTTCTTTTGCTTGTTCATTATCTTCTTGACACTCTTTCTTTACTTTTTCTCTATATTCCTTTGATTTATCAATAACTTCTGAATTTTCTTCTACTTTTTCATCTTTTTTATTTTTAGAAAAAATATTAGAAATTTTACTTCCTAAATTTTTAAATACTTCTGCTAATTTAGAATTTTTTATTTTTGTAACAATATTTTCTTTTTTTATTATTGCTGGTAAATTATTTCCCTGGTCTTTTACAGTTTTATCATTTTCTTCAATTTCTTTAACAGATATCATTCTTTCTTTTAATTGTCTTTTTAATTCATCTTGCTTTTTTACTGCATCTTTCCCACCAATTATTCCTGATACCATCAAAGATTGCTGTGTTTCGATAAGTTCCTTTAACTTACCTATTTCTTTATCATCTTTTTCAACATCTTCTATTACTTTTTCCCATTTATCTATATCAGTTTTAGAAACTCTTTTTAATTCAGAAATTTTATTTTCATTATTAACTAATTGTTCTCCATACTTTTCACCAACAATTCTTCCAGAAGCAAACATTGCTCTATGATTTTCAACCATTTCCTTAGTTTCATCATATCTTTTATTTATCTCTGGTGCAGATTTTATTTTCTCTTTATATGCTATTGCCAATTCTCTCTTATAAGCCATAATTTTATTATGAGGAATTTCCCTCATACTAGCTAATTCTTTTTTATATTCTTCTATTTGTTTGAAATATCCCTCTGATACTTGTCTTCCAGATATAACCATTGCATTATGTGATTCAATTAATTCTGACAATTCATTTATTCTATTATTATTTTTTTCATATTCATCTAGTTTTTTCTCGTATTCATTTACTTTATCATCTATCTGTTTTTCACTTATAACAGACATACTAGAATATTTCTCTTTCATAGATTTCAATTGTTCAAAATACATCTCTCCTACTTTTTTTCCTGAAGCAATTACAGCATTATGATTTGCAATTTCCTCTTCTAAATCTTTTATGTTTTTATTATTTTCATACATTTCTGATATTGTCATATAAAATCATCCTTCCTTTACATAAAATTACAGCAACTAGTTTTATTTTAGCACAATTTAGCATAATTGTCAACTTTATGTAAATTAAACTAGTATCATCTAAACTACCATAATTATAACCTATACAATAAAAAAAGTATATTTCAATCTCATTAAATTTTCATTACAATTTTATTACAATTTTCATGTTTTTTTGATATATGACAATTTTGTCTATATTAGGTACTTGTTTCCGAGTACAAAAAGAACTATGAAAAATTCATAGTTCTTTTTATATTTATTCAAATATTATTCAATTATATCAGCAACAACACCTGAACCAACTGTTCTACCACCTTCACGAATAGCGAATCTTAATCCTTTTTCGATAGCGATAGGTGTAATTAATTCAATTGTCATTGATACGTTATCACCTGGCATAACCATTTCTGTTCCAGCAGGTAATTCAATAACACCTGTTACGTCTGTTGTTCTGAAATAGAATTGTGGTCTGTATCCGTTGAAGAATGGTGTATGACGTCCACCTTCTTCTTTTGTTAGAACATATACTTCTGATGTGAATTTTGTATGTGGATGTATTGTTCCTGGTTTACATAGTACTTGACCTCTTTCGATGTCTTTTCTATCAATACCTCTTAATAATGTTCCAATATTATCTCCAGCTTCAGCTTGGTCTAATAATTTTCTGAACATTTCAACACCTGTTACAACTGTTTTCTTTCTTTCTTGTGATAATCCTATGATTTCAACTTCGTCAGAAACTTTAACTTCTCCTCTTTCTACTCTACCTGTAGCAACTGTACCACGTCCTGTGATTGTGAATACGTCTTCAACTGGCATTAAGAATGGTTGGTCTATTGGTCTTTCTGGTGTTGGGATATAGCTATCAACTGCATCCATTAATTCTTTCATTGGAGCATAAACTGGATCGTTAGGATCTGTTGATGTGCTCTCTAATACTTTTAATGATGATCCTTTTACAACTGGAATTTCGTCTCCTGGGAAACCATATTCTGTTAATAGGTCTCTAACTTCCATTTCAACTAATTCTAATAATTCTGGATCGTCAACCATATCACATTTATTTAAGTAAACAACGATGTATTTTACACCTACTTGTCTAGCTAATAAGATGTGTTCTCTTGTTTGTGGCATTGGTCCATCAGCTGCAGAAACAACTAATATTGCACCATCCATTTGTGCAGCACCTGTGATCATGTTTTTTACATAGTCAGCATGTCCTGGGCAGTCAACGTGAGCATAGTGTCTTGTATCTGTTTCATATTCAACGTGAGCTGTATTAATTGTGATTCCTCTTGCTTTTTCTTCTGGTGCTCCATCGATTTGATCATAAGCTTCGAATTTAGCTTGACCTTTTAATGATAAATATTTTGTAATAGCAGCTGTTGTTGTTGTTTTTCCATGGTCTACGTGTCCGATAGTACCGATGTTAACGTGTGGCTTTGTTCTTTCAAATTTTGCTTTTGCCATTTTTTATTCCTCCTTATTTTTTTGAGATTTCTCTCTATATTTTAAATTTAATAACGTATTTTATTTTGCACTTGCATTTTATAACATTTCAGCCTAAAATGCAAGCGTTTTTACAAAATTCACATATTTCTTTATTTTAGTGTATTAGTTTTCTTTCTTAGCTCTTGAAGCTACGATTGCTTCTAATACTGATTTTGGAACTTCTTCATAATGAGATGGTTCCATAGAGTATGTTCCTCTACCTTGTGTTTTTGAACGTAAGTCTGTAGCATAACCAAACATTTCTGATAATGGTATGAATGCTTTTATTTCTTGCATTCCATCATTTGCTTCCATTCCTTCCATTCTACCACGTCTTGAGTTTACATCTCCAATAACATCTCCCATGTATTCTTCTGGAACTGTTATTTCTACTTTCATTATTGGCTCTAATAGAACTGACTTAGCTTGTTTACATCCTTCTTTGAATGCCATTGATGCAGCTATTTTGAATGCCATTTCTGAAGAGTCAACTTCATGGTATGATCCATCTACTAATGATGCTTTGAAATCGATTACTGGATATCCAGCTAAAATTCCTGTTTCAGCAGCTTCTCTTAAACCTTGTTCAATTGGTTTAATATATTCTTTTGGAACTGCTCCACCAACAATTTTACTTTCGAATTCAACACCTTTACCTGGCTCTAATGGTTCCATTTCAAACCATACGTCTCCGTATTGTCCTTTACCACCAGATTGACGGATAAATTTACCTTGAACTTTAACTTTATTTCTTATTGTTTCTTTGTAAGCAACTTGTGGTTTACCTACATTACATTCTACTTTGAATTCTCTTTTTAATCTATCAACAATGATATCTAGGTGTAATTCACCCATACCAGCGATGATTGTTTGACCTGTTTCTTGATTTGTATAAGCTTTGAATGTTGGGTCTTCTTCAGCTAATTTTGCTAAAGCTATTCCCATTTTTTCTTGAGCTGCTTTATCTTTTGGCTCAATAGCTATATCAATAACTGGTTCTGGGAATTCCATTGATTCTAGAATTATTGGATGTTCAGGATCACATAATGTATTTCCTGTTGTAACATCTTTTAATCCAACTGCAGCAGCAATATCACCAGCATATACTTTTTCAATATCTTCTCTGTGATTTGAGTGCATTTGTAGAATTCTTCCAACTCTTTCTTTTTTGTCTTTGCTTGAATTTAAAACTGTAGATCCTGTTTCTAATGTTCCTGAATATACTCTAAAGAAACATAATTTTCCTACGAATGGATCTGTTGCAATTTTAAATGCTAATGCAGCAAATGGTTCTGAATCAGATGTTTTAGCTTCTGTTTCAACACCATCTAATGTTGTTCCTTTGATATGAGGTATATCTAATGGTGATGGCATATAGTCAACTATTGCATTTAATAATTCTTGTACACCTTTATTTTTATATGAAGAACCACATGTTACTGGAACGATTTGATTTGCTATTGTTCCTTTTCTTAATGCTTTTTTGATTTCTTCTTCAGATGGTTCTTTTCCATCTAAATAATTCATCATTAATTCTTCATCTTGTTCACATGCAGCTTCAATCATTGTAGTTCTCCATTTTTTAGCTTCTTCTAACATATCTTCTGGAATATCTGTTTCTTCAATTTCTTTTCCTAAATCATCTTTATGGATGAATGCTCTCATTTTAATTAAATCAACAATTCCTCTAAAGTGATCTTCTGCTCCGATTGGTAATTGAACTGGTACTGGATTTGCATGTAATCTATTTTTTAATTGGTCAACGCAAAGCATAAAGTTTGCTCCAACGATGTCCATTTTATTTACATATACCATTCTTGGAACTTGGTATTTATCAGCTTGTCTCCAAACTGTTTCTGTTTGTGGTTGAACTCCACCTTTTGCTGCTAATACTGTAACCGCACCATCAAGTACTCTTAGAGATCTTTGTACTTCTACTGTAAAGTCAACGTGACCTGGAGTATCAATTATATTGATTCTGTTATTTTTCCAGAAACATGTTGTTGCAGCAGATGTTATTGTTATACCTCTTTCTTGTTCTTGTTCCATCCAGTCCATTGTTGCAGCACCCTCGTGAACTTCTCCTATTTTATGTGTTTTTCCTGTATAGAATAATATTCTCTCTGTTGTTGTTGTTTTACCAGCATCAATATGAGCCATTATTCCTATATTTCTAGTTCTTTCTAGTGGGTATGCTCTTCCTGCCATGTAATTATTCCCTCCTTTTTTTCATTTTATGATTGAAATAATTGTTACACTTTTTTCTCAATCTAAATTTTACCATTTATAATGTGCAAATGCTTTATTAGCTTCTGCCATTCTATGTGTATCTTCTTTCTTCTTGAATGCTCCACCGTTTCCATTAACAGCGTCCATGATTTCACCAGCTAATTTCTCAGCCATTGTTTTTTCATGTCTTGTTCTAGCATATGTTACTAACCATCTTAAACCTAATGTTTGTCTTCTTTCAGGTCTAATTTCTAATGGTACTTGGTATGTTGCTCCACCAACTCTTCTTGCTTTTACTTCAAGAACTGGCATGATGTTTTCTAATGCTGCTTCAAATACTTCTAATGGATTTTTTCCTTCTTTTTCTTTTATTATATCAAAAGCATCATAAACTATTCCTTGAGCAACTGATTTTTTACCATCTAACATTATGTTGTTAATTAATTTTGTAACAACTTTGCTATTGTATATTGGATCTGGTAATACATCTCTTTTTGCTATAAATCCTCTTCTTGGCACTATTCTTCACTCCTTTTCTTTCTGAGATTTGCTCTCTTATTGATGATATCTATAAGATATCTAAGTTACTCTGAAAATCTATTGATTTTCCGTTTAGTGCTACATTATCTATTCTAAATTTAAGTACCTTAATTTAGTAAGATGTGCATGCACTATAAAATAAATCCTTTATCGATTTATTTTTTTGGGCGTTTTGCTCCATATTTTGAACGTCCTTGCATTCTGTCTTTTACACCTGCAGTATCTAATGTTCCTCTGATAATATGGTATCTAACACCTGGAAGGTCTTTTACTCTTCCTCCTCTGATTAGAACAACACTATGTTCTTGTAAGTTATGTCCTATTCCTGGGATATATGATGTTACTTCATAACCATTTGAAAGTCTAACTCTGGCAACTTTTCTTAAAGCTGAGTTTGGCTTCTTTGGTGTTACTGTTTTTACAACTGTACATACACCTCTTTTTTGTGGTGCTTTATTGTTTGTTAATGTTTTGTTTTTTGAATTCCATCCATGTTGTAAAGCTGGTGCTGTTGATTTTGCCTTTGTTGATTTTCTTCCTTTTCTTACTAATTGATTAATTGTTGGCACTTAAATTTCACCTCTTTCCCTAATTTTATTTAATTCTAAAAATTAAATTAACCACAAACAAATTATTAAAAATAATTCGCATTGTGGTTAATATTTTATCATTTTTTTCCTGTTATGTCAATGTTTTTATATTAAAATTATTAATTATTCTTTATTTCCTTCTGGTAATATATTTGCACTACTAATATTAAATATTTTTTTCATAAAACATTTTATTTTTTCTGATAATGTTACATTTCCGATTATATCTACTAATGCATTTTGTGTTGAATTTTTTACTATTTTTTGTAAAGTTTTTATTTCTTTTTTACTTATTTTTGCTTCATTTATATATGATAAATTATATGTTATTGCTGGCAAAATATCTGAATCATATTCATCTATCTTAGAAAAAGACATAACATAATTATATACTAAATTTTGAGAGTCAACATCATATTGAACTGCAAATCTATCTAAAATTTCACATACAATTGGATCCATTTTTTTTACTACTACATTTCTAAAATTTCTATAATTATTTGCTGAAAATTCTATTAATTCTCTTTTCCATGTTTCTCTTTCAAATTTTTCTTTTTCTAATAATTTTTCTTTAACTGGATATATTTTCATCGTTTTTTTATTACTTAACTCTGCTTTATATACCAATTCATTATCTTCAATTTTTACTACTATATTTTTTATTGAAACTGGTTCTTCTTCAAGATTTTCGTTTTCAATTATTTCTTCATTATTATTTTCGAATGTTATTATTTCTTGCTCTTTTGCAAAATGCCTCTCTAATATTCTTGTTATTTCATTTATATTATTATAATAATCTGTTAATGTTGGATCAACAGCAATTTCTTCAATAGGTTTTAGTTCTTCATTTATTAATTGAACTTGCTCTTTTTCATTTGTATTTTCTATTTCTTGACTTTCTAGTATTTCATCTATTTGTTCGTCTTGTTCTTGGCTTTCTTCTGTTTCTGTAGCTGAAAATAGATTAATTACATCAATAATTTGATTATGTTTTATTAATCTTTTTGCAAACATAATTCTAGCCATACTTTGTCCTATTTCATTTATGTTATCTGTTAATTCATAAATTTCTTCTGGGTCAAGATTGTCTCTATTTTCTTCTATTTGTTCACTAATAATTCTACTTTTTCTTACACTTTCAGCAATCAAATTATCTATTTCTATAAATGCTTGTTCTCTAACTCTTAAAAGTTTAGAATTTATTTGATTTTGAAACCATTGGCTTTGGTTTCCTAAATCTGATATTTGTTTTCCTAAGCAATTTACTTCTGACCAAACATCTTCATCATTATTTATTTTATTTTGCGCTTTTTTTGTATTTCTCTCTTTCGCTAATTCATTTCTTTTGCTTTCTATATCTCTTATCTGAGCACTTAAAACTGCTTTTTCATTAACAAATATATCTAATTCATTAATTAATTCTTCCATCTTTTTTTAACCTGTTATATTAAGTTGATTGCTTCTTAATACATTCCTTTCTTTTGTTATTTCCGAATTTTATTCATTTGTTATTCTATCATATGACTTTATTTCTTGCAAGAGTTTTTTGTCAATTTTTTTAATATTTTATCATTTTTTGGTTAATCAATTTTTAAGTTCTCAATAGCCCTATCTGCTAACATTCCATACTTTATTTTTTTGTCTTTTATTCTCTTTGGAAGTTCTGGAACAATTCCAAAATTTGCATTCATTGGTTGAAATTTGTCATTTGCTGTTGAAATATATTTTGCTAATGCTCCTATCATTGTTAAATTTGAAAATTCAATTTTGCTTTCATTTTTTATTTGCGCAACTGAATTTAATGCTGACACCATTCCTGATGAAATTGATTCAACATAACCTTCAACACCTGTAATTTGTCCGGCAAAATAAATATTTTTATTATCTTTGAAGTTATATGTGTTATCTAATAATTTCGTTGAATTTATATATGTGTTTCTATGCATAACTCCATATTTTACAAATTCAGCATTTTGTAATCCAGGAATCATTCCAAATACTCTTTTCTGTTCTCCATATTTTAAATTTGTTTGAAATCCAACTATATTATAAATTGTTCCTAATTCATTATCTTGCCTCAATTGAATTACTGCATATGGTCTTTTTCCTGTTCTTGGATCATCAAATCCAACTGGTTTTAATGGTCCATATCTTAATGTATCTTTTCCCCTTTTCGCCATTACTTCTACCGGCATACAACCTTCAAATATCTCTCTTTTTTCAAATTCATGTAATGTTATAACTTCAGCATTTATTAATTCTTCTACAAATTTTTCATATTCATCTTTATTCATTGGTAAATTTATATAACTTGCTTCTTGTTTGTGTAATCTTTCTTTCCAATCATCTATTGTTTCATCTTTTCCTTTTTCTTGTTCATATCTATTACCAAAAAAAGCAATATTAAAATCGATGCTTTCTTTTGTAACAATTGGTGCAGCTGCATCATAAAAATGTAATTTATCTTCTCCCGTTATTTTAGAGATTTCTTTTGATAATCCTTCTGATGTTAATGGTCCTGTTGCAATTATTACAATTCCTTTTTCTGCAATTTTTTCTATTTCTGTTACTTCTTGATGAATTATTTCTATTAATGGATTTTTTTCCAATTCTTTGGTTACCTTTTGTGAAAACAATTCTCTATCTACTGCTAATGCTTGTCCTGCTGGTATTTGTGTTTCATCTGCTATTCTTATTAGCAATGAGTCTAGTTTTCTTAATTCTTCTTTTAGCAATCCACATGCATTTGTATGTAAATTTGACTTAAACGAATTACTACAAACAATTTCAGCCAAATTTTTATTACTATGTGCTTCTGTAAATTTATCAGGCTTCATCTCATACAATTTTACTTTTATTCCCCTTTTTGCAATTTGATATGCAGCTTCACTTCCAGCTAATCCTCCACCTATTATTGTTATATAATCTACCATTTTATTTTCCTTCCTTATTTTAACAAAAAAACAATATTTATTTTCATAAATATTGTTTTTATTCTATATTTATAACATATTTTTATTGTTTTTTCAATAATTTTCCACAATCTCGACACCTATTTGTTATTGTTGCACATTCTTTGCATATTTTGGGTGCTGGTGAAGAACCTTCCATTTGTCTTTTTCCACATATTTCGCATTTATATGGAGTCATAACAGTACACCCAATTAAGCTATGCTCCTTATCTTCATAATATGGATTATTACTTAAACTTCTTTTACAAAAATCATTTCCATATAGTTTTTCTGCTTTACTAATTATCTTATCATTTGAATTTTCTTTATTATTTCTTAACATATAAATTGCAGTAACAGTCATTGTCAGTATCGCAACAACAATTATTGTTATTAAAACTTTTAAACTTATTTTTATTTTCTTATTTTCTTTCATATTTTTTCTCCTTTTATTTTTATATTATTGTATTTTACCTCCTTTATAAATTTATTATATATTTTTTTAAAGAACAAATATAAAAAAAGTTATATTAATAATGCAGAGAACTTTTAATTATTCAATATTAAATTTTAATTCATTATTTTCTAAATCGACATTAATAGTTTGCCCATCATGGACATCGCCTTTTAAAATCATTTCAGAAATTTCATCTTCAACATATCTTTGAATAGCCCTTCTCAAAGGTCTTGCACCATATTTCAAATTAGTTCCTTTTTCTAATATAAAATCTTTTGCCTTTTCTGAAACATTTAAAGAAATATTTTTGTCTGCTAAAGCTTTTACTGTATCCTTTAGCATTAATTCAACAATTTGTAATAATTCAGGTTTTGTTAATGAATCAAATACTATAATTTCATCTATTCTATTTAAAAATTCAGGTCTAAAAACTTGTTTTAGATTTTCTTCTATTTTATTATTATCAACTGTTTTCTTATCAAAACCAATTGAATTTGTATTAACATTTGAACCAGCATTTGATGTCATAATTATAATTGTATTTTGGAAACTAACAACATTTCCTTGTGAATCTGTAAGTTTTCCATCATCTAATACTTGTAATAAAATGTTAAATACATCAGGGTGTGCTTTTTCAATTTCATCAAATAATATAATAGAATATGGTTTTCTTTTTACTTTTTCAGTAAGTTGACCTGCATCATCATATCCAACATATCCTGGAGGTGCACCAATAAGTTTTGCTGTTGAGTGGCTTTCCATATATTCAGACATATCTACTCTTATTATTGAATCTTCTGATCCAAACATTTCATATGCTAAGCTTTTTGCAAGTTCTGTTTTTCCAACACCTGTTGGACCAACAAATATGAATGATGGTGGACGTTTTGTACTTTGAAGTCCCGCACGATTTCTTCTTATTGCTCTAGAAACTGCACTTACTGCTTTATCTTGACCAATAACTCTTTTATGAAGATTTGTTTCAAGATTCAATAGTTTTTGTGTCTCTGCTTCTGTAATCTTTTTAACTGGAATTTTAGTCCAATTTTCAATAACTTGTGCTATATCTTGAACTGTTAAAGATTTTAATTTTATTGTACTATTTAAATGGTCAATTTCTTCAATTAATCTACATTCTTTAGTTTTTAAATCTGCTGCTTTTTGATAATCTTCTGTTGAATCTGCTTGTGCAGCATCTTCTTTTTGTGCTTGAACATCAGCAAGTTCTTGTTTTAACATTTCAAGTTTAAACAATTCTTTATTTTCAAGATTAATTCTAGAACAAGCCTCATCTAAAATATCAATTGCTTTATCCGGCAAAAATCTATCATGAATGTATTTTTCAGACATTATAACTGCTTGTTTTATAACATCATTTGAGATTTTTACTTTGTGATATTCTTCATAATATTTTTTGATTCCTGTTAAAATTGAAATTGTATCATCAATATTAGGTTCTTCAACTAAAACTTGTTGGAATCTTCTTTCTAATGCAGTGTCTTTCTCTATATATTTTCTATATTCTCTTAAAGTAGTAGTACCTATTAATTGAATTTCTCCATTTGCAAGTGATGGTTTTAAAATATTAGCAGCATTCATAGAATGTTCTCCATCTCCTGCTCCAATTATATTATGAATTTCATCTATTACAAGAATAATATTTTTGAATTCTTTACATTCATCAATAATACCTTTCATACGAGCTTCGAATTGTCCTCTAAATTGTGTCCCAGCTATAACAGATGTCATATCTAATAAATAAACTTCTTTATTTAAAAGTTTTGCAGGAACATTATTATTAGCAATTTTTATAGCTAAACCTTGAGCAATTGCTGTTTTACCAACACCTGGTTCACCAATCAAACAAGGATTATTTTTTGTACGTCTATTTAAGATTTGTATAACTCTTTGAATTTCTTTATCACGACCGATAACCATATCAAGTTCATTATTTTTAGCTTTTTGAGTTAAATTTGTTCCAAAAGTATCAAGATATTTCTTCTTTTTCTTAGCTTTTTTTGATTCAACTTTAACCTTTTGTCTACCACCATTAGTTTCTTCCTCATCTTTTTGTTTTTTAGGAACAAAATTAGCAAATATAGATCCAATAGGAATTCCCATAGAAATACCCTCTGGAGCATTTTCATCATCAACATCTTCATCACCATCAGATTCAAAATTTTCAAAATCCATATTTTCAAGATTTTCCAATTTTAAATTAGAAGATAAATCCTTAAACAAAGACTCTAATTGTTTTGACATATTATTCATATCTATATTATTATTCGTTTGATTAGAAGTAGACTGATTTGTATTAGTCTCAGGAACATCTAATCCACGTTTTTTTGCACACTCTTTACATAAGCCTTCCATTGAAGAAACGCCATTTTCAATTTTGTTTATAAATACAACTGCAGTGCGTTTTTTACATTGTGAACATATCATATACTATAATTCCTCTTTTCTTTTATTAAAATATTATATATTCTACATTAAATTTTCCAAATAGTCAAGAGAAAATACATTATAGTACTAGACAAAAAAATAAAAATATGATATATTAAGAAAGTCTAAAAAAACAAAAAACAATAAGCCGATGTGGCGGAATTGGCAGACGCACCAGACTCAAAATCTGGCGGGAAACCATGTGGGTTCGAGTCCCACCATCGGTACCAAAAATAGTAGTATTTGAGAAATGTTCAAATACTATTTTTTATAACAAATTTCAAGTGGGACTCGAAAAGGAGGATTAGAA